>Ga0207712_10000507_pt1 | contig 32325 bp, 21 predicted proteins | sample KBSS44metaG_FD_184402 | JGI IMG/M metagenome (GOLD analysis project Ga0207712, IMG submission 184402) | Switchgrass rhizosphere microbial communities from Kellogg Biological Station, Michigan, USA - KBS S4-4 metaG (SPAdes) (version 2) | ecosystem: Host-associated > Plants > Roots > Rhizosphere...
ATGGCGGATATCCAAGGCGTTCGCGATATCGGATCTCTTCTTCATAAAATCCCGAATAATCCTGTTCGCGAGCATGCCGGATCGCGTAATGCTCCGGATAATAAGTTTGGATCAGTACCTGACCGGGTAACGATCCACGTCCCGCACGGCCTGAAACCTGCGTTAATAACTGGAACGTCCTTTCGGCGGAGCGAAGATCGGGCAATCCAAGACCAAGATCGACCGAGACAACACCCACCAAAGTCACATTGGGGAAATCGTGTCCCTTTGCGAGCATTTGCGTGCCGACAAGCATATCGATCTCATGCCGGCTAAAGGCTAGAAGGATCTTTTCGAGCTCGCGGCGTCGCGACATCGTATCGCGATCGATACGGGCGATTCGCAAGTTTGGAAATCGTTTATTTAGAATGTTTTCTATTTGCTCTGTTCCTTCGCCGACGAAATAAAGGTATTCACTTTTGCAGAATGGACAAACGTCGGGCACAGCGACCCGGTAATTACAATAATGGCAGATCAGCCTGCTTTCGCGCTTGTGATAGGTAAGGGTGATATCGCAGTTTTTGCAGCGAAGCGTCTCGCCGCAGCTTCGGCAAAGGACGAACTGGGAAAACCCGCGCCGGTTTAGCAGAATGATCGACTGCTCGCCTTTGGCGTGGGTCTCTTCGATCGTCTCAAGCATTCGCGGTGAGAACGCAACGTCTTTGCCGGCCTTTTTGAAGACCTCGCGCATATCAACAACCTCGGTTACCGCCATCGGACGTTTTCCGATCCGATCCGGCAAAACCAGATATTCGTATTTACCTCGCCGGGCGTTGTAGAAGGTTTCCATCGCCGGAGTCGCGGAGCCGAGGACGATCACCGCGCCAGCCGAATTCGCACGCATAATTGCCACGTCCCGCGCGTGATAAAAAGGATATTCATGCTGGCGATAGGACGAATCATGCTCCTCGTCGACTACGATCAGACCAATATTTTCAAGCGGAGCGAAAACTGCCGAGCGTGTTCCAATGACCACCGACGCATCGCCGCGATGGATGCGCCGCCATTCGTCGTATCGCTCGCCGTGAGACAGGTTTGAATGAAGTATCGCCAACCGCGAGCCGAATACCGATCGCAATCGCCGAGCGAAGATCGGCGTCAGAGCGATCTCAGGTACCAGCATCATCGCCGACCTGCCTGCCGCAAGAGCCGTTTTCATCGCCCGAATGTAAACCTCGGTTTTCCCGCTGCCCGTTACACCATGCAGTAAAAATGTTTTGTATCCACCAGCGCTTAGAGCGTCTCCGATCGATTCGAGCGCTGTGCTCTGCTCCCCGGAAAGTATGAAGTCATCAGGTTTTGGAAGTGAAGCGTCAACCAACGGATCACGAAGCACTTCAACGACCTTGATCTCGACGATCTTTCGCCGTGTTAACGAATTGATCGTCGCTCCCCCGACATCCGCGCCCTCCTGCAGCGCCGTAAAAAGCATTTCGCCTCCGTACTGCCGCAATGTCTCGACAGCACGAGTTTGTTGCGGCGTGAGCCTCGTATCATCTTCGAGAGTGCTGATCAGGCGAACACTCTTTCGCCGCTTGGGCTTGATGAAGTTTTCGCCCGAGGGATCAATGCCGGCAGGAAGCGATGCCTTTAACACCTCGCCCCAGGAAGCCATGTAATAGTCGGCTGTCCATTGCGTTAACTTAAGGATCTCTTGAGTGATCAGGGGCTCTTCATCAACGAGTTCGATCGCGTCCTTGATCGCCGAATCTTCGAGTCCGGAATCGGCAGGCAATTCGTCATAAAATTCGACGGCGAAACCTGTCAGCTTGCGCTTTCCAAACGGAACTATGAGGCGTGACCCCAACTGCGCGACGTCGCGCATTTGGGCGCCTAGCCGATATGTGAACGTGCGTCTTAGTGGAATGGGAAGCGCGATCTCGACGTAAACCGGGGCGGCCAACTGCTTTTGGCGTGGACGGGACATTTAAGCTTATCAGGCTAAAATGATAACCTAACGGAACTTATTACAAAAATCGCTGTCTAATCGGACAGAAGATCCATGGAAACTCTTCTTTCAAAAGATACAGAAAAGAAAGGCCCGAGCAAGATATTCATTATTGGAGTGGTCATTGGCCTTGCTGCGGTCGGTCTCGCGATCTGGCTTCTGATGCTAAAGCCGCCCGTTGACCAACAGCTCGCAAATATATTGGACAGCGCCTACAAGGACGGTTCGCCGGAATATCAGGAACTCAACAAAGATATTATTATTTCGAGGGACGAAAGAAACACCGTAGAATCACCGACGGGGTTAGGCACCATCTCGGTATTTATCCACGGAAATATTCACAACAAGGGAAATAAATCGATCGACATCCTTGAAGTAAATGTTGCGATGGTCACCCAATTTAATCAGGTTCTGAAGGAAAAGAGGATACTTGTAGTTCCGGTTCAGCAGACTTTTCTTGAGCCCGGCCAAACCATCCCGATAACACTGACGCTCGATGGATTCAGCAGGAATGACGATCGGGCCGACATTCGCTGGAAGGTAACGGCTATACGGGCGAAGAGCTAGTCACCCGCCCGCTCAACAAACAGTTCTTCGAGCGATTGCTTTACTGGCTGGACCGCGATCAATTTTCCGCCTGCCTTCCGAGCTGCCGCTAAGACCTTATCGATCTCGTTCTCGTTAGAAACCACCACCATCGCACCCTTCGGAGCGTCTATAACTTCTGATCCGGCGAGATCGCCCAGCGCGGACTTTAATACACCCGCAGAAACACCGCCCAGGGTTATCTCATACCCTCGTTTCTCACCCGTTGCTTCCAGAAGATTGTCCAGACTACCTATTTCGGCGAGCCTTCCACCGCGCAGTATTGCAACTTCATCACAGAGCGATTCGATATCAGAAAGAATATGTGTTGACATGAAAACGGTCGTGCCGCGGTGCCGCAAGTCCGCGATCAATTCGCGTATTTCGCGACGACCGATCGGGTCAAGCCCGCTCATTGGTTCGTCTAGAAAGACGATTTCCGGTTCATTGATCAAGGCTTGCGCCAGGCCGACGCGCTGAAGCATACCCTTCGAAAACGTACGGAGTTGTTTGTTCCAGCTCTTTTCTTCGAGGCCCACCTTCGCCAATAATTCCTCTGTACGCTTTTTGTTACTGGTCCGGTCAAGGCCGAAGAGCTCACCGAAATAATTCATTAATTCCCGCGCCGTCAGGTAATCATAGAAATACGGATTTTCGGGACAATAACCGATCGTTCGATGCATTTCGACATCGGAGATATCCCTGCCGAGAACACGCGCGGTGCCGCTGGTCGGGAATAGCAGCCGCATCAGGATCTTGATCGTGGTCGTCTTTCCCGCTCCGTTTCCTCCGAGGAAACCAAAGATCTGGCCGCTGCTTACTGTGAGCGAAAGGTCGTCAAGGGCGCGCGACTTCTTCTTCCGCCAAAAACCCGTCTCGTAGTCTTTTGAAAGATTCTCGATCTCAATAACGTTGGACATAGATCTATTGAGAAAAAGGCCCCGGATCGATTTACTAAGCAAGGTTGAATAAAGCGAGACGCCCGTCACGCCGTCGAATTACCGAAAGACTATTTTTTGTGCCATTGTGCCACAACAAAACACGAAAAGAATTTTCCGCCGATCTTGTTGAAAACGGTTTCGGCCGCAATCATTGCAGGTGAATAATAACGCTTAAAAGAAGGGCGAATACGAAAAACCATCGAGTTAAGAACAAACAGGTATCCAAAGTTGCCGCCGTAAAACTCGCGCTTGAATTCAAAGCGATCGCCAAATGTCTCGCGAAGCTCTTTCATATTTATTGCCTCTTCATTCTTGGCGAAGAGCGGATCGCGTTTGTACCAGGCTCGGCGAACGCGATCGACCGCAGTTTCGCTGTGCGGTTCCATAAAACAAAAATAACCGCCTGGTTTTAAGATCCGGTGAATTTCCTCAATGGCTTCGTCGATATGTGGGGGCATATGATGAATTCCGCCCACCACAGAGACTACATCGTACGAATCGGACGCGAGACCTGAGTCCAGGATCGATCCGCAGTGGACGTTCGTTTCGGGGTGACGAAGCTTAAAGTTAGATGCCTGCTGGGGCGATATATCTAACCCAGTCACTTTGGCACCTCGCTCTGTCAAATAACTTGTTGCCTGCCCGCCGCCGCACATTGCTTCAAGGATATTCTTGCCCTTCAGATCAATTCCCGCGAACATCGGCTCGAAGGCAAACTTTCGCATGTATCTGTTGCTATAAATGTCGTTGTAATGCGAATCGTATTCTGCAGCAATAGTTTCATAATGCTGCCTTTGGAGCATTTCGGAGGTCGGAATCATAAGCGTGGAAATCGTCGCGGATCTGAGATCATCAAAACTGATGTTGATTGCGGATCTTTCGATACTGCAATAAAAAGCTAACCACAAAAGGCTAAATTTAACAAGAAAAAACGTTCAATGAGTTACTAATCACCCGTTGTTGCCGTCGTTTTCCATCTGGAATATTTGCCGCCCAGGATCAACAATAAATATGCAGCGAAAAACACCCAGACCACCGTGGAAACATATACTGCTACCCAAAGGTAAGTCGGTTCTTCAAACCAAAGTCTTACACTAGCTGCATCCCCTCCGACTGGAACGAGTATCGTGCCGTCGTTAGCAGGTTTAACATCGACGACAGTTTCGTTAACACTAGCTCTCCAGTGCGGATAATAGAACGTTCCGATGCGAGCCTCCTGCTCCCTTCCTGAAGAGATTTTGAACATACGTTCCGTCGCGCGCCAAGATTCGACTTCCACCTCGCCGTATTGGACAGATACATTCTCCTTATTTACAAAGGCAACTTTTTTCGACCAAACCGGCCACAGACATTCGCAACTCTCGGAAGTCCTCAGATCGTCGACCTTTGGTGCAAAGACATTCAGGGGAAGATACAAGGCCGGGCGTATGATTTGGGTCGCCGTGAAAACAATGCCGGCGAGCATCAGGCCTCCGGCCGCAAGAGCGAAAGGACGCGCTTTTGTGCCAAACATTGCGACAAGCGGCCGGAAACCAGCGGCGACAAATATGCTTGCCAAAATTGAAATTACGGCAAGCCATCGCCACGGAAACTGGATCTTTTGAAGTGTTCCGAACGCTTCCCAAATGGGGAGGCTAATCGGCATCGCGATCAGAAGCGCGAATGCGAGCAAGACAATCGTGCCAATGAATGGAAATCCGTCGTCTGCGCGTTTGCGTCGGTAATATAGAATTGCCGATGGGACAAATATGGCGAAGGTCATTGTCAGCATCAGATCGCTGAACCAGAGCGACCGTTCGACATAGACATCTGCCGACACATAAAAGAAGGACAAAAGAAAGTTCGAATGAAAGTCATAGGCGTCCGTGAAAAATTCACCGCTCCCGAGTCTTACCCTCCCAAGTTCCGTGATCATTCGGGCCAAGTAGAACCCACTCGCAAGAAGCCCGAGGAAAGCCGAAAATGCGAGCGCGGGAATTGACCGCGAAAGACTTGTTTTCCGCAGGGAGCAAAGCGCATAGATCAAAAGCGACCCCGAACCAATCACCGCCATCGGTAAATTCGTCAGGAGCAGAAACGAATAAGATACGGCAAGGCCGACCACGTCACGAAACGCCGTGCCGCGGCAAATTCGCGTGACGAAAAGAAAACAAAAAGGCAGAATGGCGCTCGCAGCAAACTCGGCATACAAAAAAGCGTTATATATTTGGTTTACGTGATACGGCATTACGAGATACGCAATAGCACCCGCGAGTGATGAGCTTGCGTCAAACCACTCTCGACTCCAGTAATAGATGCCGTATGCCCCAGTGAGGAACCAGAAGCAGAATGTTAGTGCACTGCCGGTGTACCAATTTCCCGCGACCCAACGGAACAGGCACATCACATAGTACGAAAATGGGGGATAGAATCGTATGCCGACATCACCAAAGCCAAAGTTTGTCGCATCCGCCCAAGAGGGATAAAGAACACCGTGCTGGAGCGATGAATAGAACGTCTGGGCAAATTGATAATGCTGTGGCAAATCGTTGCCGCTAGGGATCCCAAACAGAAATATTGGAAGAGTAACAACAACGGCGGCCGCGAGGATCATGAGCAGATCGAGAGCACGTCGATATCCTCCGGTTTCGTTAAGTAGATTCATTCTCGATCAGAATCCTGGGATCTTTGATTCCGGGTTAAGGTTTGCCCGGCATGTCTGCTCGTCAAGAATGTACGGAACACCACTGGGGTCAGTAAGGTTGCCGCCGTTGTCAATATGGAAAGACTTCTCCTGCGCGAGCTTGACCCTTCTCAGCATTGGCACGATCTCTTCGAATGTTTGTGGACAGCGGCCCCGTTTCTCCTTTATAGCCTCAAGAGCCGAATTAACCGCATCGATCTCGTCCAGGGCATCGAGCCTCAGCAAATGCATCTCAGCCGTTTGTTTTGTCTGCTCATCATCAGCCTCGGCAAGCATTTGCGAATATATTGCACGAGCTGTCTCGCGGCTTCCGCCTTGTGTCTTCATTGACGCAGCCATCAGGCGCATGAAAGACGGCGCTCCAGCGATTTGGGAACCTTCGTCGTAAACCTCACTCGCTTTTTCAAATTCCTTCAGTCGCCAGTATATGTAGCCAAGGTATTGATAGAGCCGCCATTGGTCGGGATTGTTGGCAATTCCTTTTTCGGCCATCTTTATTGCCTGTTCGGAGTCGATCGCCGGCAAAACGATCGCACCGAAAGAATAAGCAGCCATAAATTTGGGGTCGAGATCCGTGGCGTTATCCAGATACTGATAGAGAAGGCGCGGGTTAAGTGACCGAAGGTCCTCGACGTTTACTACTTCGTTCTTACTATTCACGATCTTGTCGCCCAAGTATTGAAGTGATTCCATCCAATACCAATCCGCGACCAGCCCTTCAAAACCAAGTGCAAAGCCTTTGAGCCGTTTCCCCTGAAGAGCCAAGTCGCTGTCGGTATAACTTTCGGGCAATTTAACGCGATGATTTTCGAGAAAATCGCTCAACTCGACGATCAGAACGAAACCCAAAATAATTACCACCCAACCGCCAAATCGCCGTGTGGCTGAGGAAAAGGAAGAATTGTGAGCGTTTTTGATACTTGTCACGCGTCGTTTTGTGTCAATCAAGCAGAGCCCGGTACTTCGAAAAACTCGTTTACTTAAAGTTCTTATTCCGGAAGATCATGATCGAGATCGTCATTAAGATCGCAACATAAACGATTGCATATATAAAAGCTGCTCCGACCATAGCAATTGACGGCACTAGACCATTGGCGGCTTCAGTTCGAAAGCTAAAATGGGCGAGGTTAGGAAAGAGGTAGTAAATACCTGTGAAAATATAATTCGCCATCCTTGATCCTAAGACTGCCGCAAAATCCTTTAGCGAAGAACTTAGATGGCCGATTATGAACACTAGAAATGTGAACAGCGCCGAGAGGGTCGGAGTCGAAAAGGAGGAAAACAAAGTCGCGACGGCCGTAATAATTACGAGCTCGAGATATATAAGTAAAATGGCTCCCCAGATCGAGTACACCAGAGTGCCACCTCCCACATACAACAAAGCCAATGATAAACCGACGCCCATGACAACCGTATTAACAAACAGCGTAAGACAAAGTCCAACGTATTTGCCGACCAGGAAGGTGCTTCTTCCCACGGGTTTGGCAAAGATCGCGTAAACCGTCCGTTTGTCGATCTCCTTTGACACAAGCCCGATGCCAACGAAGATCGATATGAACACGCCAAACAGGAGCATAGCGTTAAGTCCAATGTTAACGATCGTCCGCGATTCCTGTCCCGCCGTTATGTCGCCAACGAGGATCGAGCACCCGGTGAGCAGCAAAACGAAAAGTACAAGATTGTACAGGACACGGTCGCGAACGGCCTCGCGGAACATGTTTTTTGCAATCGTAACTATACCGGGAAGAAAACCTTGTCCTTTAAGGGAAAGTGCCATTTTGTAGCTACCAATAGTCGTGGAATGCCGCCGGGAACCGACCGCAGCCCTAATTCTAACATAAATGATAATGCGTTTTGATAGTCTCTTTGAGCTCGACCAGCAAACTAAAGATGCTAGAATTAGCTTAAGGTCCGTAAACGAAATTTGTGACTAGCCTACGAAGTACCCTCGACCGTCTATGTTCTATCGAGACTGGGAGCAAAAGACCTTCGTTGTCACCTCAGCAGGATCCTCACGAAGCTTAACCCGATACAAGGTATATTGGCCGACTATCTCGCCGCCGTCGCGCTCATACCATAGGTCTAGCGCGGACAAGTCCGTCTTTGCGTCCTTCTGAACGATAACAAACCCTAGAGCGGCCGACCGAGCATTTTCGTATCCGAAAGTTTGTCTGAAAACCTTGTACTGGTTAACGACTTCGTCAATTTCTTCGCTTTTTGGAAGCCGTGAATCATTGAGGGTTGGATCATTCGATCGGATTCCACCAAAGACGGCAATCAGCATAAGATTATCGCCGCCCGACAACTCAGTGCGCATCCAATTCTCGTCGTAATTGTGAAAATAAAGGAACCTAAAGAGGCGCTCCAACGCCTCTTTCTTCGATACGTCGGGGAACATCAGATCGTACGGACTCCACACCACGGGTAACGAAGAAATTGACGGCAGTTCGGTGCTATTTACCTGATACCGATTAGTGAAATCGAATGACAAAACAGCCTTCGGTTGTCCGCCTTGGTTCATTTCCCGATGAATGTCCTTAATTCGCAAAGCGACTGGAACGAGCTCGTCGCGCCATTCGTTGACCCCTCGAACTATCTGCGCACCCTGCTCGCTGTCAACATATCCCCATGTTAGAGCAAACAGGCCGATGAAGACCGTTGTACCATAAAACGTTTTCGTATCCGTTAGCCTCTTAATTAAAATTAAGATTGCTGTACTTAACCCAAGTAGGGCTAAATAATTAACCGAATAGAGTTGATAGTGGAACGGCTGCAGCGACCGCCCAGTCACAATATGTTGATTAAACACGATCGGTGCGACTACGGCAAACGATATCAGAAAGACTATTTTGGGATCGCCGAGTTTAACCTTGCCGAGACCCCTTAGAATTATCAGGATTCCTATTGTGACAAAACTAATGAGGGTGGGGATGCGTGATAAATCAGGTTGATGCGTGAAAGATAGCATCAATTCGGAATCTGTATCGTGAGAGCGATTCAAAAGAAGGAGGAAGTACGGAATGAGGACCGTGACGAAGGCCACAATGAGCAGCAGTAGGTATTTCCAGTTCTTTTTCAAATCTTCGTAACGAAGAACGGACCATAGAATCAGAAAGCCCACGAACCACGCCATTGCCGTAGTCCAATGAAAAAAATATCCGTAGACGGAGAAGGCAAAACATGCGACTACCGCAAGGCCGGACAAGAATCTCGACTTATTGTCCCGCCCATTAACAAACTTCCAGACAAACACAAAAAACAACAGCAGGGCGGGAAGGCTCATTGCGGGAACCGATCGACGGGCGAAAAGTGATGACACCGTATAATGAACATTTTCCGGGGTGATGAAGGAAAGGATTCCCCCTTGTCCCCCCGCCGCTGCCCCACCCATGAGAACGGTCATCGTACCGACAAATGCGACAAGGGGGTCCTCGGTCACAATATGAATTATCCAAAAAACCGCCAAGGCCGAAGTGAATCCAATAAGCGGCAACAGCCAGATCATCGCCGTTGATGACGACAGACCGAAAACTTTCGCGAGGACGACTGTCGGATAAGAGGCCAGTATCTGAATTGAAAGATATGATTCACGTTGGGGGTTGGTCGACGAATCCTCCATCCCGGTATATGGAGAATTGCGCCGCGATTTGCCATCAATGAGTGACTGGACATAAGCGGCATAAAATGGTTCATCAGAATCCATTGCAGCGAAGGAACCATTCCACTTCTTGCCACGTTCGATCCAAAGATCGAATTGCAAGCTCATGGCAAACACTGATGCTGCTAATCCGGCAAGTAACGCCCAGGCCAAAAAAGATCTGTTCACAGAAACCATTCTGTTGTTCATAAACCTTGACAAAGTGGAGAAGAGCGCACGGTTGCGCCAGGCCAACATAACCGCAGAAATTCAAAAAGATTTTAGGTCGGTTGATACTGAATCCGGCTGGCCGCGGCGAAAAAGCACGAATGAGATAATAAAACCAATCCACGTAAACACTGACAAATACTTAGCAACTTGTGAAAAATACGGCTCCTCGAAGTAGACCTTTACCTCCGACCTGGAGCTAGGTACTGGGAACGTGAGGGCGCCGAATTCGTCCGGTGTCACCGGAGCCGAAACACCATTTACTTTAGCTTTCCAATATGGGTAGTAAAAGGTCGCAATGCGGGCAGTTCCGGACTCTCCCGCTTCGATCGAAAACTCTCTAGATTCTCGCTGCCAAACAGAAATATCCGTGGAGCGGTTACCGACTTGAAGGAGGTGGGAATCCGAAAAGGCCTCACTCCTTGCCCAGGTTGGCCACCAACATCTGCATCCAGGTTCATCTTTAGTATCGAAGACCAATTTGGCAAAATCGGTACGAGGGTGGGGGTCGGACGGCAACACGATCTGCGTGAGTGTGAAGAGTCCGGTTACGAAAAGCAGTGCGCCAAGCGCGTAGGCCAACAATCTTTTCCTTTCAGGAAAGCGCTCGACGAGTGTTGACATTAATAATGCGACAGCCAGCGCACCTAATATGCTCGCAACCGATAGAAAGCGAAAAGGGAACTGGATCTTTTGTAGTAAAGTGATCGAGTCCCACACAAACCTGCTCGGAATGGATTCGATAAATATCAGAAACGTGCCGGTCGCAGAAAGTGCGGTGAAAGTGCGGCGCAATAGCGGTGACTGATTTGCCGACAACGACCGGAACAGGAAAAACAGGATCGGAGGAAGTAGGAACAAAAAGGTAAGAAAGATCGGGATGTCCACGAGAATGACCATTTTCTTCCATATCCGTTCTTCCGAATTCAGGATCATCGGAAACAAATATTGGCTGTAGTCGTAGATTCCGACCGCATAGTAATGCGGGTCGTTGTGCTGTACCCAGGTGAGCTCCGTAACCAACCTCACAAGATAGAATGAAGCCGAGGAGAGACTAAGGCAGACGGCGATGGCAAGTCGGGGAATAGAGGTCGTCCATTTTTTCCAGTCGATCAGGAAAAGGCAATAGATTCCCAGGCAGATCGAACCGATAATTGTCGATGGTAGGTGCGTAAGGATGAGCAATGCGTAAGAAATACCCAGTAGAACCACGTCCAAAGGACGGCCGCGATTTATTACCCTTGTAGCGAAGAGGAAACAGAAACACAAAAGTGCGGCGGCCGCAAATTCGGCCAACAGCACGTAAACGTACATTTGCATCAAGTGGTACGGCATCGTCGCGAACAACAGCGCTCCGAATGCCGACCAGCCGTGGCTGAGATATTCGCGTGACCAGTAATATACTCCGACCGAACCGAGACACATCCAAAAGACGGCATTTGTCCAAAGAGTGTCGTACCAATCCCTCGTCAGCATCTGCGTTGCCGCCATCAGATAATGAGAGAGTGGTGGATAGAACCGAATCCCTACGCTGCCAAAACCGTAATTGTCCGCTGCGGCCCAACCTGGGATTAAGCTGCCGTCCGACAGGCTTTCCTGAAGCGTTGCTACAAAGCGCAGATGCTGCGGAATGTCATACCCATCCGGGATTCCCAGCAGCGGTATCGGCAGCATGATAATGCAGGATCCACTCACGATTGCTGCGATCCAAAACCAATCGGAACTGCGATATCTTTCGTAAAAGCTAGAAAGAAACGGAATCATTGGGTTATCCGGCTATTAACGAAGACAGGATTTAGAGAATTGGAGAAAAAGAGGCGTCTTTCTCAGTGCAATTGTAAGCGAATATGCGGAGTCGTTACAAGAATTATTTGAAGCGGCGCGAAAAAGCGATTGCAAAGCGATCCCTTCCCAGGCCAAAAACAAAACAGAAAAAAATAGCGGGAAACATTGAATGCTTCCCGCTAAGTTGAGTGTTTAGTACGTAAGGTAATTAGCCATTGGTCGGGGCGGCTTGGTTACATGTTCCGGCAACACCCGCAGGGGTCGTGGCCGTGAATACGGTAGCCAAGGTCGCTGTGTCGACGTGAATAACGCCATCCGTTTCGATGCAGAAGCGGCGTGAACCAGACTGTGTAAGACCCGAGGGCGAAATAGGAGCGGCGTTGAAGAAGAAGATCGCCGGTGTGGTGGTTGTCGCAAGATCCATGCGGCCTACGAAATCGTATCCGCTCTTGGTTGCGGTGGTGCTGCCCAAAACGTTATCAATGAGCTGAACGCCGGCAAGCATCACAAATCCGGATTTGTCGGTCGCGGCGTCGGTTCCGGCATATTTGCCATTACCGTGCGTTGCGAAGTAAGTGGACTGCGCACCGTGAAGGGTGCGGAGCGATGAAATGGCGGAACCTTCGTTAGCCGAACGGCGGGCTGCGAGGAGGTTCGGTATGGCGATAGCTGCAATGATGCCGATGATAACAACGACGATCAAGAGCTCGATAAGAGAGAAACCTTTCTGATTTTTCATTTCTAATTCACAATCTCCTAAGTTTTTGAGTCTTTTACCTTCCCAGGCACGCTCTCTTAAACAACAACCGTGCCAAAGGCACACAATTATGTGAGGCAAGGGGTAAGTGACTATAAATCCTTTATTTATGAGCACATGAAGCTGTTCTGTTGCATACTGGTTCGGCGAAAAATCAGTTCAGAAATAACAGTTTTTGTTAATCTGTCGATGACAGAAAATGTCAGATAGGTCCGATATACGGATTCTGGGGTCGTAGCTACGCACGCACGAAGTAGATCGACAACTTACGAAGCGAGGTCACAGCTTACGAAACGAGTTTGACAACTTACGAAGCCAGTTCAACAGCTTACGAAGTGAGTTCGACGCCTTACGACGTGAGTTCGACAGCTTACGAGGTGAGTTCGACAGCTTACGAAGTGAGTGAGACAGCTTACGAAGTGAGTTCGACAGCTTACGAAACCATTTCAACAGTTGCCAAAATTATTTCGGCGACGCACAAAACCATTTCAGCAATTGCCAAAATCATTTCAGCGACGTGAAAAATGGCCTTTCGACCTCCATCCTGTCGTTCAAGAGACCTGAGCAAGAAAAGGGGCTCTTCCAAAAGGCCCGGCACAAAATTCCTTAACCAACATAAAAAGGCTGCCTGAGAACTTCTTTCTCAGACAGCCTCCATAGTCGGCTAAGCCGGAATGATCAATTAACCATTAGTCGGAGCCGCTGCGTTGCACGTTGCACCTACACCCGCGGGGGTCGTGGACGTGAATACGGTCGCCAGCGACGCTGTGTCGACGTGAATGACACCATCTGTTTCGATGCAGAAGCGGCGTGAACCAGATTGTGTAAGACCAGAGGGCGAAATAGGAGCGGCGTTGAAGAAGAAGATCGCCGGTGTGGTGGTTGTCGCAAGATCCATGCGGCCTACGAAATCGTATCCGCTCTTGGTTGCGGTGGTGCTGCCCAGGACGCCGTCGATGAGCTGAACGCCGGCAAGCATCACGAATCCCGTTTTGTTGGTCGCAGCGTCGGTTCCGGCATATTTGCCATTACCGTGCGTTGCATAATAGGTCGACTGCGCACCGTGAAGGGTGCGGAGCGATGAAATGGCGGAACCTTCGTTAGCCGAACGGCGGGCTGCGAGGAGGTTCGGTATGGCGATAGCTGCAATGATGCCGATGATAACAACGACGATCAAGAGCTCGATAAGGGAGAAACCTTTTTGATTTTTCATTTTTAATTCGCGGTCTTCTAAAATTTTGGGTCCTAATTACCTTTTCCCAGGTATTGTGGCTATATACAAGTTTGAGGCCACCAACGACGGCAATTTTTGCAGTCGAAGTGATTACAGGGAACTAAGGGGTTAGCCGCGCGACAGGGGACGAGATGTACCGAAACGATGCGTATTTTGCATGTTTTGAGAAGTGCCAAGTCGATAAAACTGACAATTACTGCAATGACTTTGTGCCATTAATTGGTTGTGGAAGGCTTTGGCTTACGGTAGAAAGGTTAAAAAGTAGGGTGTGTTGCGAAGCCGATCAACAATTTCAAGTTGGGAACTTAACGCTATTGCTCTCGAAAGACTAGGAAGGAAAGACAGGCTGTGGTCACTCACCGCCGCGCATCTGGGCCGAAAGAGCGCGAATATTATGTTTATCGAGTAGATGACGCAGGGAGCGTACCTGCATTTGCAGGAGCTCAGCAGCTCGTGTCTGGTTGCCGCCCGTTTTTCGCAGAGCTTCGACGACGTAGGTCTTTTCGAGCGAGTCCAGATGAGCGACTAGATTTAGACCGTCGTCAGGCAAGTCGAACTCGGCATTAACGCGCACCGGATTATAGTTGGTGATATTGTCCGGAAGCCTCTCAGGCTGTATTTCGTCACCGCGCTCAAGCGCGACTGCGCGTTCGATCGTATGCTCCAGTTCCCGGACATTGCCGTGCCACGCATAGCCTTCGAGAAGTGACATTGCCTTCGGGGAAATTGTAAGGTGTCGCCCAGCCTGGTCGCAGAACTTTTCGATGAAGTGAGCGATCAATTCAGGTATGTCTTCGGCCCGATCCCTGAGGGGCGGCAAGTTAATTGGAATTACGGAGACGCGATAAAAGAGATCTTCTCTGAATGTCCCTTCATCCGACATTTTCTTCAGATCGCGGTTCGTCGCCGCGATCACCCGAGAATCGACCGCGAATTCCTCATGTGCTCCAACAGGGCGAACGCGGCGTTCCTGTAGCACCCGGAGGAGTTTTACCTGCATGGCCGGTGACATCTCACCGATCTCATCTAAAAAGATCGTGCCTTTATGCGCAGCCTCGAAAAGTCCCTTCCGATTGGAATTCGCTCCGGTGAAGGAACCCTTTACGTAACCAAAAAGTTCGGATTCCAGGAGTGTTTCTGTGAAGGCTCCGCAGTTGATCGATATAAAAGGCTTCTCGCCCCGCGGACTTAGATCGTGGATTGCCCGCGCGACCAACTCCTTACCCGTTCCACTCTCGCCGGTGATAAGCACGGTGGACTGGACCTCGGCTACGGTTTCGATCATCTGGAAGATCGCGTGCATCTTTGCAGAGTTTCCTACAATATTCTTAATGCTTCCGCGTTCACGCTGCGCACGTTTGAAGGCCCTATTCTCATTGATCAAAACCTGTTTTTCGAGGGTTTTCTTAACGATCAGTTTGAGTTCTTCGACGTCGAATGGCTTCTGGATAAAATCGTCTGCGCCCAGCTTGAATGCCTCGCGAGCCGCCTCGACCGAAGCAAAAGCTGTCATGAAAACAATTCCGAGATCCGGCATCGTTTCACGGATTGCGCGGAGCATTTCGATCCCGTCCATATCCGGCATTCTCACGTCTGAGATGACGACGTCCGCCGGGCCATCCTTGAGCAACTGAAGAGCTTCCACCCCGTTTGCGGCCGTGCGTATCGTATGCCCATCGCCCTCGAACACAAGACTTAAAAGCTGGCGATAGCTTTGTTCGTCATCAACGATAAGAATATTTGACATCCAGTTTAGATTGAGTCTCTAGAAAGAGGGGTGGCGCGCACTCGTCAATTCCGAAGTTGCTGCACATCTATTTTCACAGAAAAGGTTCATTTAGTTCAAGAGGAAACTTTTGGGCTCTCGTCCCTCACTCTCACGAGTGGGCCGATCCTTGAACCCGGATCGGCCCCATCGCCTTCGTCCTTGGCCAGCCTTGGTGGACTCAGCCTCATCTCCCGAGGTAATTCGATCGTGATCACCGTGCCCTCTTCCTCAACACTTCGAACATTTATTGTTCCACCATGATCCCGTATGATTTGATAGACGATCGACAACCCTAACCCTGTCCCGCCTGAGGTCGAATTTGAGAACGGCTCGAAAAGCTGTTCAACCTGGTCCGGCGACATTCCCTGGCCCGTGTCCTCGAAAATGATCCTGATCCGCGCGTTCGAGATCGCTTCAAGCCTTACCGTCAGTGTCCCACCCTCCGGCATAGCCTGGATAGCGTTTCGCGCAAGGTTCCAGAATACCTGTTTTAGCTGTGCGATATCGGCGGGAATGAAAACTGGTTCGTCGGGCAGCAACTCTTTTAATATGTGACGTGCCTGGACATCCGGGCTGTGCCGCAGCAATGTAAACGTATCGCGAATCCCCTCCGAAATATCGGTCTCCGCCACAGACCCAACTTTCGGCTTAGCGTAGCTGAGGAAATTTGTGATAATGCTGTTCAGCCGATCAGACTCACGCAGGATGATGTCCATTAGATCGGCCTGCATCGACTCAGGCGGTGTATTAGACTGCAAAACCTGGATAGCTCCCCGCATCGCGCCCAGCGGATTCCGGATCTCGTGAGCCAACCCAGCCCCGACTCGGCCGACGGCGGCGAGGCGGTCTTTTCTACGGACGCTCTCCTCCATCGATCGAATCTCCGTCAGGTCCTGAAATGTCACGATCAGTCCGGTAACCTCACTATCCTCTGTAACCAGAGGTGCGATTCTATATCCGATCCTCACCGCAAAGCCATCGGGCGTGAGAAGATCGGATTCAAATCGCGGCAATGGTTCACCGTCCTTGGCCGCCTTCAGGGATACGTCGATCGATGGTCGGATGTCGCCAAAAACTGAAAACATCGTCTGTCCAGGCATCTTGCTAGCGTCGAAGCCCGTTATTTCACCCGCACCATTGTTAAATGTATAAATGTTGCCCTCAAGGTCGGTCGTGATTAGCCCGGAACGTATCGATTCGATGATGCGTTCATGAAGGGCCCGCAGATTCGCGAGTGATTTCGCGGCCAGTTTCAAAGCTTCGCCTGACGAACGCCTTTCCGACAAACGAGCTGCGAGCAGGCTAACGACAAGGAACGCGACCACGTGAAAACTGACGATCTGAACGATCTTGCTGACAGACTGCGCGGTGCCCGACGATTCAATTAGCGCCAGGGACGTTAGCACTGAGAGGGTCACAAAGAACGCAACGCAGATCAGGGCCATCGTGATCGTTTCGCGCGGTTTCAAGAAAGCGCTCGAAACGCTGATCAGGACTATGTAGAGCGTAATATAAGGAGACGTCAGATCACCTGTGCGCCAGACAAGCCACGTGATCAGCATTGTGTCGACGATAAACTGCGCCCGAATCTGCCAAAGTACTGTTTTGCTTAGATTGAGAAGGAGAAAATAGACTACAGTAAGACCGATTGAGACAATGAAAACCAGTAGCGGCCCACGCGGGATTGAGTCGAACGTGAATTCGATGCGGCCCGTGTACCAGATCCAACTGGAGACGAGAAGAAGAAATATTACCAGTAGCCGGCCGATGATCAGCGTCTGAACCCGCTGAACCTCCGTCAAATTGGCTGAATCCCCTTTATCGTCTAAACTAAACATAATCAGAGCTAAACAGAAGTGGGAAATGAAAAAAGAGATCACATCGCCGGTATTTGATCGGCGGCCCTGGGGCAGTTTTACGGTTCTCGACGAGGGCGAATACTATAAAGTTAAAAGAATTGAGGTTTTGCCAGGGAAGCGCCTTAGTTATCAACGCCATACCCGTCGCTCCGAGCATTGGTTCGTGGTCCACGGCACTGCTAAAGTAACATTAAATGGCACCGAATTTCTAGTCAATGCGGGCGGGGCGGTAGACATCGCGGCCGGGGTAGCTCACCGCGTCGAGAATTCCGATTCGTATCCGTTGGTTTTTATCGAAACGCAAACTGGTGATTATTTTGGGGAAGATGACATCGAACGAATTGAGGATGATTTTGGACGCCTTAGCTGATTATTTGTAAATAAGCCCACCCGTTTAGTTTAACCAAAGCTTAATGTCGCTTCCGATCGAAAGAAAGCTGCCGATAATACTCTCGTTCGTCTTCCTGATGTTGGCGGCGATAGGATTTCTGCTTTACCGGAGCACCGTTTCCGTCCAGGAAGCGCGAGAGCTTGAAAAGCATTCACAGTCAGTCATCTCAAATCTCGATGACATAGTTAGCTACACTGCCGATCTCGAAACCGCTACCAGCGGTTTCATTGCGCTTGGAAGCGATGCGTATCTTGAGCCGTTCACTCGGGGAAAAGCGGGGCTCAAACGAAACGTTTCTGAACTCCGAGGTTTGCTGGCGGGTGCCGAAGCCCGCCTTACAGAGATCGATCAGCTCGACTTACTGATAGGTAACAAGCTCGATTTTGAAGAGAACAAGATCGAGCTAAGACGCCGTGACGGTTTCGATCAGACCGCTCCTTTACTTGGCAAAACAGGCGGAATCGCGATCACCGAGCAGATCCGTGCGCTTGTCGATAAATTAAAGAGTGAAGAGATCGCGATTCAGCAAGATCATGAACGCCGACTGGACGTGAACTTTAACCTTTCGATCCTTTCCCTAATTCTTAGCACCATCGCGGGTGTTGCTGCTTTGATCGCAGCCTATGTATTGGTTGTTTTGGAGATCCGGAAGCGGCGTAGTGCCGAGGAATCCCTCGTTGATGTTAATAGAGGACTTGAAAAACGAATCGAGGAACGTACCGCCGAACTTCAGGAAGCGAATGAGCATTTGACAGAAAGTGCATCAGAGCGGGAGCGCCTTTTGATAAATGAACAGTCGGCGCGAAAAGAAGCCGAAGTTGCCAACCGTCTGCGGGACGAATTCATGGCTACTGTTTCGCATGAATTGCGAACGCCTCTCAATTCGATCCTTGGTTGGGCCCGCCTCTTAAGGAGCGGCGAACTTGACGCTGAAAAGAGCGAGAAAGCAGTCAACACGATAGTAAAGAATTCCGAGACACAGAACCGGCTGATCGAGGATCTTCTTGACGCCGCTCGGATAATTTCCGGAAAGCTGGATCTTGAGCACGATCCAGTCAGCGTCGGCGAGGTAGTTATGCATTCGATCGAAACGGTTCGCCCATCGGCCGATGCAAAGTCTATTCTTATCAACCTCGATGTGGAAACTGGAGATGATCCGGTTATTACTGGTGATAAGGACCGTTTGCAGCAAGTTGTTTCTAACCTTTTGACCAACGCGGTCAAATTCACCCAGGCCAATGGCAAGATTCAGATTAACCTGACGACCGAAAATGGATTCGTCGTGTTGAATGTAGTTGACACCGGTGCCGGTATTAGCGCCGATTTTCTGCCCAATGTTTTTGAACGTTTCCGTCAGGACCCGGCGACGATCAGAAAGAGCGGTGGTCTTGGTCTGGGGCTTGCGGTCGTGCGCAATTTAGTGGAGATGCATGGTGGTTCAGTGAGCGCCGCGAGTGCCGGCGAGAATCAGGGTTCGACATTCACGGTTCGTCTGCCGCGGAGAGACTAGGAGCGCGCCGGCCCTCGAGCGCGTCAACAACGCGGGCCGCTTCCAACAAATTCTCGACAACAATGTTCGGCCTTTTTTCAATGGTCCTTGAATGGTCCTCGCCGTAGCCCGTCAATACAAGAGCCGATCTAATTCCTGCATTGTGCCCCGTCTGCACGTCCAGATCCTTGTCGCCGATCATCCACGACTCCGCCAGATCTATGTTAAAGTCCGAGCACGCGGATTCGATCATTCCAAGGCCGGGTTTTCGACAATTACATCTCTCGTTCGGTCGATGCGGGCAGAAATAAAACCCGTCGACTGGTTTTGTCAGTCGCCGTTGGATCTCGTCATGGATCGAATGCATGTCACTCTCGGTGTACATTCCGCGACCTATACCCGACTGATTGGTAATAACGATCACAAGATAGCCCTTGTTTTTAAGTATACTAACCGCTTCGTCCGTGAATGGGAATAGCTTGAGATCCTCAACCCGCGAAAGAAAATTCACTTCCTCGATCAATGTTCCATCCCGATCAACAAAAATCGCCTTTCTTTTTCCGTCCAGGGTCATAGTCTCAATAATTCGTCTTCCGCCATTTCGAAAACACGTTGTACGGACACGCGCGTCATGCATCTGTGGTCGATCGGGCAATCCCGCAGCATACAGGGCGAACATTCCACTTCTTCCCGAATAACTTTCGAAAGAGGCGAAAACGGTGCCGTAGTGTTCGGATCGGTTGGTCCGAATATCACGAGCGTTTTTGTGCCGACCGCCGGAGCGATATGGGCAAGCCCCATATCATTTGAGATAAAAAGGTCTATCTCGCTCAACAAGGCCGCTGCCTCATCAAGATCGGTTTTGCCCGTGAGGACAAAAGGTTTTCGCTGTGCGATCTCGACGATCATGTCGGAAACATCTTTTTCATCGTTCGAGCCAACAAGAATAACATTTACCCCAAGCTGGGTCTGCAGTCGGTCGTTCAGGCCAGCGTAGTTTTCCGGTGGCCAGCGCTTTGCTCGCGAATTCGTTGAACCGACGCCAAGAGCTATTGTTGGCCGCGACAGATTCGCTCCCAATTCGGCAATGATCTTTTTTGCTCGTTCGCGGCGGCCTTGCGAAACGGGCAATTCAGTGATCGGTTCTTGCTCCGTTACAGTTTCCGTCGAACGGAACGCCCTTGCGACCTCCGCTACCAGATTAAGGTAGTAATAAACTTCATGCCGACGATTCTTCCATGCGGGAATTGAAACAGGATCAGTCAGCAAGTGGCTCCTTGCATCTCGCGCGTAGCCGAAACGCCGCTTAACCCCAGCCCATTTCATTGTCAACGCCGATTCAAATGAATTCGGAAAGACGATCGCGACATCAAACCTCGCTTTCCTTAGCACGCGTCCTTGGCCGAACCAATTTGTTAAGCCCGAACCAGTTCGTTCATATGTGATGAGCTCATCCAAAAAATCGGCATCAAGAAAAATACCCTTGGCCCACGATCGTGTGTGAAGTGCGATGTATGCGCCAGGAAAAATTCGACGGATCTCTCGCAAAGCGGGGATAGACATAACCGCATCACCGATCCAATTTGCCCCTCGTACGACAATTCTCATGCTTGCGTCCGGCGATCAAAGAGTGTCTTAAGTCCCACGTCGAGATCAATTTCGGGCTCCCAACCCAGTTCCTGGCTAACTCTGCTCAGATCCGTGACATAATTCACCGGCACCGGTTCGGGGCCAGCTTCGCCTGAAATTACTGCCTGGAAACCGGATGCCTCTTCAAGCCTTTTGACGAGGTCTTTCAGTGAAAGCGCGTGTTTTCGGCCCCCGCCAATATTGTAGAGCCCATGCCTGATCACCGAATTAACGAATGAGTCACAGGCCTGGGCGAGATCGTCGACGTGCAGCAGGTCGCGTACGGGCCTGCCATCACCGGGTAATCGAATTGGCGTTCCTTTATTTATGGCTTCGGCATATGATGTGACGAAGTTCGGAATGTTGCCAACACTTGCAGGAGCATATATCGTCGAGAGTCGAAAAATACATGCCCGAAAGCCTATCAGATGGGCGTAGAATTCTATGTATCGCTCGGCCACAAGCTTCGACCATTCCAGGGCCGATTGTCCGGCGTAGAGTGTCTCACATGTTTCAGGTACATCGCGGTAGTTGTCAGCAAAGCGCCCATAGACATCCTTCGTGGAGGCAAAGATAAAAACGGCATCCTTCTTCATTTCGCGCAGAATATTTACCGTTCCTTCGACATTCGTCAGAAAAACCTGCTCTGCTGATGCGGGTGACTTATCGAGTAATGCGGCAAGATGGATCACTACGTCATACTCTTTGACCAGCGTCGCGTCCTGCAGATTGAGAACATCCCGCCCGGATCGGCGCGAGAAATCGTCGGCGTTGAAAAAGGTTCGCAAATGGTTTCCCAGGAAGCCGCTACCGCCCGTTATCAGGATTTTCATAAATATTGCCGGGTCAAAATCAGCTAGACACGTACGAGGCAAAATAGATAAACTTTCATTGGTAAACCGCCTCAAGACGATAATCTCACTAAAATCGTAAGTTTTCCAACCTGACATGAGGGAGCAATTCCAGCCAAAACAAGTGAAGTCAAAGGTTCCGCCACGCGGGTGGGTAAAGGCGAAACGTCCTGTGGTTTACACGGCGCCTCCACGTTCGCGCCTTCGGCGAGCGCTCCGCTGGATCATCAATCCGTGGACGATCTCGCTTACCTTGCTCATTACTCTTGGGGTGTTCCTTACGCTAACCTATTTTTGGTTCGATTTTTCCGATAAGATCGATCGTCGTTTGTTAAGCGGCGAGGTTTACACGCCATCCGCCGGAATATATTCCGCACCTAAAACCCTCAAGAATGGTGAGGAGTCCACGATGCTGGCGATGATCGACTATCTAAAATCCGCCGGCTATATTGAAAAGAATAACAAGGCGGATGCCTCACGAAGCCGTTTTTCAGTCGCGGGCGATGCTCTTGAGATCGAACCCGGCTTCACCGCGAGCATCGAAGGTAAAAGGGCTTTTCCAAAACTTTTGGTGAAGTTTCGCAAGGATTTGAAAGCGGTCGCCGCCGTTTTTGACGAAGACGCCGGCCGTGAAGTGAGCGAAGCGAAACTTGAACCCAAAATGCTAAGTACTATCGCCGCCGAGGGCGATGGCCGGCGAAGGACGGTCACTTTCAACGACCTTCCGCCGCATCTGATCAAGGCGATCACGGTCACCGAGGACCGGGCCTTCTTTGAGCACCACGGTGTAAATATTCGCGGCATCGCGCGGGCTCTCTGGCGTCGGTACGAAGGAGAGGAGAACACGCCCCTTTCGAATCAAGGTGGTTCGTCGATCACTCAACAATTGGTCAAGAACCTCATGCTGAACAATGATCCGACGTATGAGCGAAAATTGACCGAAGCCTATATGTCGATCATTCTCGAGACCCGCCTGACCAAGGAGGAGATCTTTACCCTGTATGCAAATCAGATCTATCTTGGCCAGCAATCGGGAGTTTCGATCTACGGCGTTGGCGAAGCGGCTTCAGTTTATTTCGGAAAGGACGTTACTCAACTTACATTGCCCGAGGCGGCATTTATCGCCGGTATCATTCGCAGTCCCAACCGATACAATCCATTCAAAAATCCAGACAAAGTTGCCGAAAGGCGCAATCAGGTGCTCGACTCGATGCTTGAGGCAGGTGAGATAAACGAGCAGCAGTTCAGTGAAGCACACGCTACACCCCTTCAAATTAAACAACTTTCAAATGTTAAGGATTTGCAGGGAATGCCTTATTTTTCCCAATACGCCATCGAGGAGCTTCCAAAACTCGTCGCCGACCCGGAAGCCCTTCAGCATCTTCGCGTCTATACGTCGATCGATCCAGATCTGCAACGGATAGCATACGAGACCGTCAGCCGGCGGCTCGCTGCACTCGACAAGAATTTCCCGAAAAGGCCCAAAGGTGAACTGAATGCAGCTCTCGTTGCGATTCGCCCGAAAACCGGCGAGATCGTCGCTATGGTTGGCGGTCGTGATTATCTGCAAAACCAATTCAATCGTGCGACGGATGCAATGCGCCAACCCGGCTCCGTTTTCAAGCCATTCGTTTACGCGACAGCGATCAATTCGCCATATGATTCGGGAAGCCGAATATTTACAGCCGCAAGCATCTTCAAGGATGAGAAAAAGGTATTTACATTTAACCAGGATACTTACTCACCCGGTAACTTTGGGGATTTTTTCTCGAACAAGGAGATGACGCTCCGGGATGCCCTGGTACATAGCAAAAATGTGATCACTGTTGATCTCGGCATGCAGCTAAACATTGGTCGAGTGATGAATCTCGCGGCAAAAGCCGGGATGCCCAAGGTCGAAAAGGCGTATCCATCAATGGCACTGGGCACGGCCGAAGCAACGCCTCTTCAGGTCGCTACGGCCTACACGATGTTCGCGAACCTAGGTGACCGCGTTGCTCCGCGACCGATCACACAGATAACCACCGGCGACGGCCGTCTGATCACATCGCCGTCGATCGACCGTAAAAATGTCGTTCGTCCAGATGTTGCATACATTATGGACGACATAATGAAGGACGTCGTAAACCGCGGGACTGCGGCCCAGGTCCGAGGCTGGGGATTTCAAAATGTTGCAGGCAAAACCGGATTTGCCGGCAAGACAGGAACGTCGCGCGACGGATGGTTTGCAGGATTCACGCCCGAGTTGGTATGCGTTGTTTATGTCGGTTTTGATAACGGCGATGACCTTGACATGAAAGGCGCCGATTCAGCGATGCCGATATGGGCAGAGTTTATGAAGGAGGCCCTCGAGCGAAATCCGCAATGGAATGGCGACTGGACGATGCCGGCGGATGTCCATAAAGCCGAGATAGACACCCGCGACGGGACTGTAATTCGCGAGTTGGACGCTTCGGAAACATTGAATTTGAATGATCCAGGAAAGGATAAGGACAAGCAGGACGCGGCAAAGAAAAAGGTCGGACCGGCTCCGATTCAGGATGATCCTAATGCTTTACCGGCCGCTGACGGCGAAGATCCGCTGGCGAAGGAGAAGCTTGTTCCGCGAGAATTCCGGCGCGTCGAGCTTTTTATTGCCGGATCGATCCCAATAAAAACAGCGCCCATTGAAGACAGCGAGCTGCCCCCCGATGAACCTTTGCCAGCTGAATCACCCGAGCAACAGGAGACGCCGTCGCCTTCACCTTCCCAGCCTCCGATCAACGGTACATGGCAGGACCCAAATGCGCCGCCCGGAAACAAACCGTCGCTGAGGCAAAAGCGTGGGGAGGGCGATACAAAAATGGTGACGATAATGGTCTGCCCTGTGACCGGTCTTCGGGCCACCTCAAAATGTCCGAACGCCGAGTTAAAAAGCTATAAGGCAGGCTCGGAGCCGCAAGATTTCTGCACGTTCCACCGCTGAAGGAGTTCAGCAACCGGCGAAAGGACTTCAGTATCGAACGAAACGAAATCATTTTTCCCACGGCCCAAATTATTCTTCCGACGGCCAAAGTCATTTTTCCCATGGCCTAAGTCATTTTTCCCACGGCCTAAGTCATTCTTCCCACGGCCTAAACCATTCGTCCCATGGCCTAAGCCATTTTTCCCACGGCCTAAACCATTCGTCCCATGGCCTAAGCCATTTTTCCCACGGCCTAAACCATTTATCCCACGGCCTAGATCGTTCTTCCCACGGCCTAAATCATCTTTCGCATGGTCTAAACCATTCTTCCCATGGCCTAAACCATTTTTCCCATCCGCAAACCCATCTACGCCAAGCGGAAACCCATCTACCCCAAGCGGAAAACCATCTACCCCAAGCGGAAAATCATCTACCCCAAGCGGAAAATCGTTTCAGCATACCGCGAAAGGACTTCAGTAACGCACGAAACGGGTTCAGCAGTGCTGAAATTGTTTCAGGACGCCGCCGAGTTAACGAGGATCTGGTGCCAGGGAATCACGCTACGAAGGATCACCTATTATCATTCACAAGAAAAGAAGCCGCCTGAAAATCCAATTTCCAGACGGCTCTTTTTTACTTAGCGATTGTACTTGATGTTCACTTCATCCCGAGGCTCTTCATCAAGAACGCATATATGTCAGCTTGTTGTTCTATTTGTTGAGCTGTCGGAAGGCCGGCACCATGACCGCCGCGTGTTTGAATTCGGATAAGAACCGGAGCGTCTCCTGTCTGCGCGTATTGCATCGCAGCGGTGTACTTAAAGCTGTGTGCCGGGAACACGCGGTCGTCATGGTCGGACGTCGTGATCAGTGTTGGCGGATATTTCGTGCCTGGCTTCGCATTATGATACGGCGAATACGCATACATCGCTTTGAAGTCGGTTGGATTGTCAGGCGAGCCGTAATCGGATTTCCACGCGTATCCGATCGTGAACTTGTCAAAACGAAGCATGTCCATCACGCCGACCTGCGGGACTGCTGCTCCGAACATGTCGGGATGCTGATTTAACACGGCACCGACAAGCAGACCGCCGTTTGAGCCGCCGTTGATCGCAAGTTTTGGCGTCGAAGTGTATTTATTGTCGATCAGCCATTTGCCAGCCCAGGCAAAATCGTCAAAGACGTTCTGCTTATTCAGCCGCGAGCCGCCCTCCCACCATCTCTTGCCGTATTCGCTGCCGCCGCGAATGCAGGCAACGGCGTAGACGCCGCCCATTTCAAGCCACACGATCCGCGAAGCCGAAAATCCAGGGGTCGACGGGATATTAAAACCGCCGTAACCGTAAAGGATCGTCGGGTTTGTGCCGTCCAGCTTCGTTCCTTTCTTATAAGTCAGGAACATCGGCACTTTGGTGCCATCCTTGCTGGGATAAAAAACTTCCTTTACCTCATATTCTGACGGGTCAAATTTTACCTTCGCTTGACGATAGAGAGAACTCTCACCCGTTTTCATGTCGTAGCGATAGATCGTGGGCGGAGCGTTGTAGCTGGAATAGCTGTAGAACGTTTCAGTGTCGCTGCGTTTGCCGTTGAATCCGCCGGCGGTACCAATGCCAGGCAATTTGACGTCACGTACAAATTTGCCGTTGGTATCATAGATCTTGATCTTTGTATGCGCGTCGCTCAGATAATTGAGGACAAATTGGTTATTGACAAAACCAACGCCACCAAGGGTATCTGCTGATTCGGGTATTACCGTTTCCCAAGGGGTCTTTGCGGTGACATCAATGCGGACGATCTTACTTAGCGGTGCATCTTTATCGGTTTGAAAGTAAAAAACGGGACCATCGTTGCCGATAAAACTCCAATTGTTATTAAGATCGGTAATAAGCGGCTCGATCCCGGACTTCTCGACGGTCAGGTTCTTGAAATAGACCATGTTCATCTGTTCCGTGCCTTTCGAAACGGTGATGATCAACCACTTTCCATCCTCGGAGATCGTGGCGCCGCTGAAATATTCCTTGTTGTCCGGACGCTCGTATACAACGTAATCTTCTGACTGTGGGGTGCCGAGCTTGTGAAAGTAGATCTTCTGGAAAAATGTTGTGGTTTTGAGCTCCTGTCCTTTCTCAACGGGTGCGTATCCGCTGTAATAAAAACCGGAATTATCCTTGAGCCAAGCCGATACGCCTTGACGATTCGGCGAGAGCGTATCTGGCAGAAGCTTACCCGTACTCGTATCCATTACATGCCATTCAGTACGATCACTGCCGGCGATCGATACGCCATAGGCCCAGAGTTTGCCGTCATCAGTGAATCGCGAACCGTTCAAAGCAGCGGTGCCGTCTGCGAGAATGGTGTTCGGATCGAAAAAGACCGTACCCGGATCGCTTATCGATGTAGCCTTGTAAAGCACGCTCTGATTCTGCAACCCGTCATTCTTCGAATAAATATAGAAATTATCGGCGATCCTCGACGGTGCCGAGAAGCGTTCATAATTGAAGAGTTCGGTCAGACGGTCCTTTAGTTTCTGGCGCTGGGGGATAGTCGAAAGATAACCGCCGCTCAGCTTATTCTCGGCGTCGATCCATGCTTTTGTTTCGTCCGAATCCGTCTGTTCCATCCAACGGTACGGATCGGCGACCTTGGTGCCGCTGTAATCGTCCGTCTGATCTCCCCGCCGGGGTTTCGGATAATCGAATGCGTTCTGGGCAGCAATGTTAGCTGCGATCAAAGTAAATACAAAGACCAGACCTGCAACACGTCGTATCATAAAGCGCAATTCACCTCATTTCGAAAAATTTTCGATAATTATAAGGCGGCTTGTTGATTAAGACAAAGAGAGCGTGCGAGATCAGAATACCGGGAGATTGGCATCGACAATTTGCGATGACGCAGGATCGTACTCTTCTATTCCGTAGGATGGCAGCCAGTCAGGCCGTTCGTAGATCATTTTCTCGGCTTCCTGAATGGGCTTCGGCTTCGAGATCAGATAACCCTGGCCGTAATCGCAGCCAAGATTCCTCAGCAAATTCAGCTGGCTAATCGTTTCAATGCCCTCGGCGATCACACGCATCTTCAGATTCTTTGCGAGCGAAATGATAGTTTGCAGAACCTCGGAATTCTCGCCGGTTTCGCCAACGGCATTAACGAACGATCGATCGATCTTAAGCGTGTCGAACGGTAAACGATGAAGATAACTTAGCGACGAGTAACCGGTACCAAAGTCGTCAATGCTAAGCTGGACCCCTATCTTCTTCAACTCATTCAGGATGTTGATAGTGTGCTCGGCATTCTCCATCGCGACACTCTCCGTGAATTCCAGCTTCAAATATCGCGGATCTAAGTTTGCGTTCTCAAGCGCCAGCTCTACGTCATCGATAAGCTCGTTCGCTTCAAGATGGCGGCCCGAAATATTCACGCTTACGATAAGATCTTTCGACGCCGGCGATATCTTCTGCCATTTCGCCAACTGATTGCATGTCTGACCGAGGATCCAGACCGTTATTGGAGTGATAAGTCCGGAATCTTCGGCTATAGGAATAAACTTTACGGGCGGTATCAGGCCCACTTCGCTATGATGCCATCTGAGAAGAGCCTCAAAGCCGATCAAATGTCCATCCTGAAGCGATACGATCGGTTGATAATTTAATCGGAGTTCATCGCGATCGATCGCGTGCCGCAGGTCCATCTCAAACCGAGCACGCTCAAGAAACCTTTCTCTAAGATCCTTCGAAAACACTGCAACACCACAGTCCTTTTCGCGAGCATAGTGCATGGCAATGTCTGCATCGCGAAGTATCTCTTCCGGGGTATTGTATTCAGCGTCGCATGGTGCGATCCCGATGTTAACACTGATCGAAATACGATTGCCGCTGAGTGAAAAAGGCTGTGAGATGCTTCGGAAAATGCGTCGAGCGACCTTTTGCGCCTTGCCGACCGTGGACAAATTGCGAAGTATGATCGCAAATTCATCGCCCCCGATACGAGCGACATGATCCGCCTCGGTCAGCATCCGAACAAATCGCTTTGCGGCGATCATTAATACCTTGTCGCCGATCGTATGGCCCAGGCTATCGTTGATGTTTTTGAATCGTCTGATGTCAATGAAGAGCACGTGGAAGCTGACCGCGGGATTTACTTTGTAATCTTTTATCAGTTTTCTGAGAATGTCGCCGAGCTGTTTGCGATTTGCAAGATTGGTGAGTGAATCATGGAGTGCCGCATACTGAAAATCCTGCTCGCTCTTGCGAAGCGCCGCATTTGTCATCTCCTCTTTCTCAAGCGAACGGGTGAGCTGACCTGCGTGCCTTTCCGCCTCGCGGCGCCTATCACGTTCGGTTTCAGCTTTCTGGCGCTCCGCCTCCTCAACCTGTTCGATCGCCGTGTTAATGTCCGATATCGATTGGCGGTAGGTTAGATAAACAATGACGAACACGACCATTGCCACACCTGCAGCTACCAAGTCACCGTAATTGATTATTTTGAATACGATGCCCGCAATGCCTGCGCCGACTATCTGCGCCAACGAGCTGGAGAAACAATCTCGCTTCCATGTAACCCAAAGATTCGTCCCGTCACGCAGATATCTGAAAACAGCGGCGAAACCCGTCGTAAGACAAAACTGGATCAAGGCCAGAATGCCTAGCGTAGAGATTAGATTTCGCGTGTTTGCAGCGAAATTCTCGATGTCGGTTACCCCACTCAAGAAATGCCAAAGGAGGTAGGCGGCGGAGGTAGAGATCGCTACGACTGAGGCATTAGCCGCGATCATGTGACGTCCGAACTTAATGTTTCCTTTCCACTTGTTGTAGTAACAGTTAGAAACAGTCTCAAGCGTTGCCAGTACTACCGCCGACTCCGCTCCATACATCAGAAAGGAAAGAAAGATCAATGCATCCGAGAAACTTACGGCGATATTCGAACGTGGAATTGCAAGACTTATCCGCGGCGCGACCAAGATCGCAAACATCAACAGACCGAGGTAACCCCACGAAATTGATTGCGGCGACAGTTGCGTGAGGCAGACCCCAAGGGACACTGCTCCCGCAACGGTGACGATAGTTTTAAAGAGACTGAGGGACAGGTCTCGAGTCATAAACACAAAACTGTGGGGCTATACGTTCGGTGAACTTCAATCGGGCGTACGCGCTGGGCGCGACGAAGACGTGTTAAGTCTAACACGTTTAACAAGATAAAATCTAGTTTAAAACTCATAATTCTCCCAGATTGTATACGTGCTACACACCTTCACCGTGTATATCAAATATCCATCCTTGTATCTTATTGGATTAACACCATTTACCTTACCTGCCATTGTACATTGTAAATTAAGTATACAAATTCAATTCGCAACAGACGGGACTAGATCTCGAGGTGTGAAACCTGTAAAACGCTGCAGCCCAAAAGGTTACAGAATCACAAATCTCAGTTCTTTCTTTGGCACAGCTATTGAAATAGAGACAGCGAGCAAGGGGTGGAGAAACTAAGACAAATGGAGAAGAGAGAAATGAAAAATATTAAAGGTTGGCTAACAGGTGGAATTTTGGCAGGTATGTTGTTGTTTGGATCGACGATCGCAAAAGCTGATCCGGGAATCATTTTCGGAGTTGCTGATACTGGTACTACTTCCGAAACAACCGTAGCGACGAAGGACGCGACCGTGGCGAAGGACGGCATCATCTTTGGCAAAGATGGCATCATCTTTGGCAAAGACGGGATCATCTTCGGTATCACGGGAATCATCTTTGGTTAATGAAATGGCTCCTGAAACTAAGCGTTAACGCTTAGTCGATCGAAAGGCTGACGGTTTTTGAGTCCGTCAATGCAATTCCCAGGTAGGCCTTGCCGGCGGAGAACCGGCAAGGCTTCCTAAAACAAGATTTTTGAATTTACACGCTTGCGGGAACATTCATTTATGAAGAAGTTTCCCAGCATAATTGGAAAAGATCCCGCAACAGTTTTCGTTTTGATCTGCTTCTATTTGGCTTAACGCGAGCAACTGTAATTTCTAGCAGCTGTTTGAATTTGACCTAAGTTTTGTAAGTTCCTACCGAAATCGATCTTCTCCCACGTTATGGCTCGTCGGACCGCCGGCGGGCCACTTTCATTTTAAAAGACGCAACCTCGAGTGGATGAGAATCGGCGTTTGGACTTCAAATCGATGTGCAGATGCAACGCGCGCGGGTCGACTGACATCAATTCCAGCCTAGGACCTTTTGGATTTTGAGAGGAGCATCTCCTCATTAACTTCGGCCTCTTTCGTCACATCTAATGAACGTAAACGTACCAAGATCGTTCTGTATCCAATTGATTCTGGTTTTATCTGCCATTTCAGGCTTCCCGCAACAGCCCGTTACCGTCCCTTCTCCGACACCCGCGGATGATTCGATAAGAATCAGGACGGAGGAAGTTCGCTTGAACGTAATGGCGCAGAGCAGTTACGGTCGGTTTGTTGCGTCCCTGAAGCCGGATGACCTGCTTGTCGTTGAAGAGGGAACTCCGCAGACCATTACTAGTATGCGGCGGATGTCAGCCAATGTTTTGTTTCTCCTGGATACAGGCGGTGACCTGAATCTGGTCAAAAACACGGTATTGACGAAGCTTACGACAAAGTTGGCGATCGATAACCTGGCACCAGACGATAGTCTTGCGGTAGTTGAATATGACGATAAGATTCAAACCGTTTCCGACTGGACGACTGATCGGAAGTCGGTTTATGCCAATTTGGACAAGAAACTTTTTTCAGGTAAACGCGCGCGTTTTGCCCAGGGCCTTAACGCGGCCGTGAATCTCTTTTCTACGCGGCCCCTCGAAAATCGACATATTGTCATCATCTCCGACGGCCTTGATAGCGTTGCCGGCGAAACCGCGGTTCACCAGGCGATGCAGAACCTTCTTGCCGCGAACGTAACCGTCCACGTCATCAGTTATACAAAACTCGAAGAACAGGCCGCCCAAAAATCCGCTCAAAGATTTAAAATGGGAAAGGGCGATACAAAACCGCGGGTTCCTGAGGAAGTATTCGAGGAAATGCTGAGAGGGCGATCATACCCTATGGATCCGAATAGGGCCGACGAAGTCCGAAAGTATCTAAGGGCAATGAACTCAGCGCAACGCCTTCTGATCATTGACCTTGATAATGCAAGGATCCGGAACATGCGCGACAAACAGCGAGCTGTGAGCGAGAGCGAACCGAAACTCCAGGCTTTGGCGGACGACACGGGCGGAATGTTTCAGGCCCCGGAAGAAGTTGCGACGATGTGGACGTTCGCTGCCGATGTCGCTAAGGCAATCGATTCGCAATACGTGATCACCTACAACCCGACCAAGGCGATCGATTCTCCCGAACAAGTACGAAAAGTAAGAGTTAGTTCATATTGCGACGGTGTGACGATTCGTTCGCGGCAAAAGCTGATCGTACGGGCAAGTGAAAAACACCTGTGATGGGGAACGAGAAAGGTCGTGCAGATGACGGGATTGCTTTATTCTTAAGCGTTTTCGCCAATACGGCTTATTCATTTTTGTCTCTTTTTTTATAGTTTTTGCGACGTTTTCT
>Ga0207712_10000508_pt1 | contig 32312 bp, 26 predicted proteins | sample KBSS44metaG_FD_184402 | JGI IMG/M metagenome (GOLD analysis project Ga0207712, IMG submission 184402) | Switchgrass rhizosphere microbial communities from Kellogg Biological Station, Michigan, USA - KBS S4-4 metaG (SPAdes) (version 2) | ecosystem: Host-associated > Plants > Roots > Rhizosphere...
TTCGAACGCCCTTATGTTCGGGGCGATGGGTCCGCAGCGCATGACCTCCTTCACGGCGGCCGCGCAGGCCGATCCAGCCGTGGGCCTGACGGCGAACGACAGCGCCGTACTCGATGTCGCCGACCTGGTCTTCTACGATCCGCCCGAGACGGGCTTTGGACGCCCCCTGCCAGGTTCCGATCCGAAGACCTTCAGATCCAATGACGCCGATTCCTTTGCCGCCGCACAGTTCATCCTCCACTGGCTGAGCCGGCACGATCGGCTGGACGCGCCGGTCTATCTGGTGGGTGAGAGCTATGGAACACATAGAGCAGTTATGCTTGCGCGCGATCTGCGCGCCGCGAGCCCGAGCATCAACGTCGCGGGATTGGTGCTGGTGTCCCAGGGGCTAACCTATAATGGGCCGCCGGATCGGGCCATCCGCCGGCTGCCCGATCCGCTGCGCGCGATCGTCCGCCTGCACGATGTCGTGCCGCTGGCCTGGTATCATGGCCTGATCGACAATCGCGGCCAGACGCTTGCGCAGGCCGTAACGGCCGCGATCGACTTCGAGCGAGGAGAATATGCCGCGGCGATTCTGGCGGGCAATCGGCTTAGCGCGGAGCGACGGGCGCGTGTCGCCGCGAAACTGGCAACTCTTACCGGCCTCCCTCCCAGCTATTTCCTGGAACATGACCTGCGGATCGTCAATGCGCGGCGTGATCTGCTGGCGGCACGGGGCTTGGCGCTCGGCCAGTTCGATGGGCGCGAAACCGAGCCGCTGAACCGGGTCGTAGCCGACGCGGACCGAGACTGGGAGAAGGCATTCGCCGGATTGACCGGTGCAATGGAGCGCTTCACGCGCCAGGTATTCGGCGCGACGGGCCTTCCTCCGTATCGCTCGATCGTGCCCGATCCCTACGGGTTCGAGGAAAGCTGGCGCTATATCGAACCGCCGCAACCCGGGCTGGATGTTGTGCTGGCCGAACAGTTGCAGGTCAATTCGCGGCTGAAGGTCATGTTCACCTTCGGCGTGTTCGATACCACGTCGTCGATGGGTGCAACCGAGCTACTCGTCGGCCAGCTTTCGACCGGACCCGATCGGGTGGGCATCCGCTATTATCCTGGTGGGCATATGGTCTATTCCGATGACGGCGGAAGGGCGGCCTTCAACGCCGACATCCGTGCCTTCGTAACGGGCGGGATGCCTGCGGACGGAGCCCTGCCGAACATCGTGCCAAGCCCCAGATGACAGCACGACTGCTCTTGGGAGACACCTTCATGCGTTCAAACCTCGCCCTGGCGGCTTTGCTCCCCGAAACTCTCGCCCATCAGGATCACCGGCGACGCGGAGCGTCCGTGGTCGTTCAGCCAGCGCCGGATGAGCTGGACGCAGGCGGCGGAATCGGCATCGCTGTTGCGGAAGGTCTGCGGATCGATCCCCGGCGGCAGGCGGCTGAAGCCGGTTTCAGGTGGATCGATGAACACCAGGTCAGCAACGTCGACGATCGTATCCGGGTTGGCCACCAAGGGTGTGGCCGGATCGGCCTGAGCGATGGCATCGAACCGCGCCATCTTTATGGGTCCGAACGCGCCCAGTTGCAGATAGTTCGATCCCCCACCCGGTCCGCCATTGTAGATGAAGACGACCGGACGGGTCGGCGGTGCGGGCTGGTCCGTCCTGACATAGTCGATCGAGATCAGGCTGGCGGCCGGTTTACCATCGCGATTCTTCACGATTGTCTCGCCGACTGTCGCGCCATAGGACACCCGCTGGCTGCCGAACGTGTCGCGATGGTGGGTCACGAATCGCCGCGGGCCAGCCTCGGCCTGCAGCGCCGCAACTAGCCAGGTTGACCGATCTCCAGGCAGCGTCGGCTTGGTTTGTGCGACGACTGGCATTGCCGCCGCGAGGGCCATGGCGGCGCAGTGATCCGCGGCGATTCGGCTGAACTGATGCATCAGTCGCGGCGCGCGAGGAGAGGGGCAGGTTGCACGGATCGTTCGTTTGTGATTGGGTCAGCGGTCAAGGGCGGATCACGCCGGTTGCGCCTTCCACGGTGATCGTGGTGCCGAAGGGCCGGGACAGCGTTTGGAGACTTGCCAGAATCTGCCGCGCTCGCTCGGGTTCTGCCAGGCGCGTGCCGCCCCCGCCTTTGCGGTCGAGGGGGTGTAGCCGGACTTCGCGCAGCTTCCCGCCCTCGAACCGGGTGGTCGCGATGAAGCTCTCGCTCCAGCTCGCCGGCTCCTGAAAGGCTTGGTCCTTGGGGTTGCGGCGGTCGACCTGGGCGCCGTCCTCGTACCGTTCGGTGCGCTGTTCCTGGGTCAACACGACATTGCCGCCGAACAGGAACACGCCCATCCCGTAGAAGATCGGCTTTCCGCGATAGACCTCGATCCCCCGAATCGAATGCGGGCCGCCGCCCATTACGATGTCGGCCCCGGCGTCCACCGCATCATGGAACAGGCCGACCAGGAAATCCGCCGGTGGGCCGGGCGCCATGTCGTCCATGGTGTCGGCGTTCTCGTGCGCATGGATGGTGAAGACCGCTAGGTCGGCACCCCGCTTTCCGGCGCGGATGGCATCGATGATCGCATCGTGATCGATCACGTTCATGTCATAGATCACGCCGGGCCGGGGCCCGACGCGGTACCTTTTTTCGATCGGCTGGGCGAAGGGCGTGTCGACCGACACGACCAGATCACCGCTCCCTCGCGTCTGCCCCCACGCGGCGCGCAGATGCCGCATCGTTCCGGCGGTGACGATATTGATCGGCCGAATCCGCAGGCCGTTGATGCCGGGCCGGGCTGGCACGCCCTGGATCGCATCCTGGGCCTTGGCCCCCTGTTTGTAGGTGGAGGCTGCCGCGATCAGCGCGACCCGGCCCTTTGCCGTCTGCAGGAAGCGTGGGCGGCGCGCGTCGGCCAGGGTCATCCCGTCTCCAGCGTGAACCAAGCCGGCCGCGTCGAGCAGCCGGGTCATGGCGGCAAGCCCTTCGATGCCCCAGTCGTTGGAATGGTTGCTGGCGGTGGACACCATGGTGATGCCCAGCGCGTTCAACCCCTTGGCCAGGGTAGGGCGGCCGAGCAGGATATAGGGGCTGCCCGGAGCGGGCCCGGGAAATGTCGCGAGATCGAAGAATGTCGTTTCCTGATTGCCGATGGCGGCATCGCTGGCCCGCAGGATCTCTGCGAGCTTGCGCGCCTCGGCATCGCGCTCGATGTCGAGCGGCTCGGCGTTGATAAGATCCCCGACACTGCTGATGGTAAAACTGCCCACGGTTGCGGCCGTAGGAACCGAATCAGCGGGGACGTTGGCGAGCAGACCCGGTGCGGTCGCCGCCAGCACGATCGCGCTTGCGGTCCGGCTGGAACGGACCGCGTCGACGCGTCGAATCGCTTGTCGAATCATTCGGGTTCTCCCACTCGCAAAGGCCTTCTCCCGCAACGAGATGAGGCATCTTTCCACTCGCAATACACAAATGTATTGTGGCACATCAACCTATTGCAGCAAGGACGCTCGATGCCGTTTTCGATCAAGGCACTGCTCGCTCCCTCCGCCTTGGCCCTGGCCAGCGCGATCATGGTTCCGGTTTCCGCCGCCCCCGCCGAGGTCGCGCATGGCGCTCCCGAGGGCCTCCGTCAGTTCGATGCGGAGCATCGCGGCGTCTTCAATGGCCGGAAGATCAGTTACCGGTCACGGGTGGAGGAGTTCCTGCTCGGACCGGCCGATGGCCCCGCCAAGGCGAGCGTCTTCGTCACCAGCTATGAGAGCGTCCTGCCGCCCGGCGCTGCCCAGCGCCCAGTGATCTTCGTGTTCAATGGCGGTCCGGGCTCGTCCTCGCTGTGGCTGCACTTGGGGTTCCTCGGTCCCCGCCGGGTCGACATGGATGATGCCGGCGCGCCGCGGACGACCGCGCCATTCCGTATGGTCGACAATCCGGATAGTCCGCTCGATGTCGCCGACATCGTGCTGATCGATCCCCCAGGGACCGGCTACAGCACCATCATGCCCGGCGGAAAGCCGGAAGACTTCTTCGGTGTCGATGCCGATGCCCGCGCGACCGTCGAGATCATGCGGCAGTGGCTGCGGCGGCATGGTCGGGAAAATGCGCCGAAATATGTCCTGTCCGAAAGCTACGGCACGGTCAGGGCGGCCGTGGTTGCCAAGCTGCTGGCTGGCGGCCCGAGCGCCACGGGCACGATGGACGGCATCACCCTGAATGGCGTTATCCTGTTAGGCCAGGCGATGGACTTACCGCGTTTCCCGCCGAACGACGATGGGATCGTCCACGCCCTGCCAAGCCTGGCGGCTGCGGCCTGCTACCATCACAAGATCGCAGGCGCATGCACGCCGGCCAGCCAGGCCGAACAGGCCCGCGAGTTCGTCCGCGACGTCTACCTGCGGGCCCTTTACCAGGGAGCAACGCTTCCCGAAGCGGAGCGCGCTGCGGTTGCTCGGCAGCTTGGCGCCCTCATTGGCCTCACGCCGGAGGTGGTACTGGCTCATGATCTGCGCATCTCGGCGGTCACCTTCGCCGGTCTCCTGCTGGGTCAGGAGCGGCGGCGGCTCGGTATGTACGACGCCCGCTATACTTTGCCGGCCGAGGTCAACGGTGGCGATTCGGTCGCAGACGACGCCGCCATGGGCCAATACGTGCCGGCCTTTGTCGGGGTGTGGGGCGACTACGCGCGCGACGTGCTGAAGGTTCGGCTCGACCGCCAGTACGAACCGATCGCCTTCGGCACGGTCGGAGTTCGCTGGGATTTCGGTTTCGGCCCGGGCGTGATGGTCGGCAGCCGCAACTATGCTACCGACCTCGCCGCCGCGATGACCCGCAACCCGCACCTGAAGCTGATGGTGGGGTCAGGCTACTATGATCTTGTCACGCCGCTGGGTCTGGCGGAGCACACCGTTGACCATGCCGGGATACCCCTGACGGCGACCCGCTTCGCCTATTACGAGTCCGGGCATATGCCATACCTCGGGGCCGCATCGCGCGCGCAACTGGCGGCTGATTTGCGCCACTTCGTAACAGAATAGTGCGTTATGACCATTCCGCTGACCACCACTCGCTATTCGCTCACCCGGCCTGGCATGCCGGTCGATCGCATCATCTTCCGGGATTATCGGGCGGGACACCCGATCGGCGACGATGCCGATGCACGGCCCCTGCTTGTTCGGGATCTGCGCGCTTTCCTCCGTGGCAAGCTGGTGCCTTAAGCGTGAAGGTGGACCTTCGACAGGGCTTGACGGACGCTTGGCGGGGAGAGCTGTTCGGCGAGGCGCTGATGCGCGCGCTGCGCAAGCAACTTGAGGATGCGGCGATGCATGCGAGCGAATTGGATATGATCGCGTGCACCGAAGGACTGATGGCGGACGCGCTGGCACGGGTGCTCGTAGATCCGGGCGATCCTGATATGTGCCGCGCCGAAGCGATCGAATGCGCAGCCCGCACCGTTGCGCCGCTGACCCGCTGGTCGGAGTTTCTTGCATTGGCGAGCAAGAGCCTCGAACCCGCCTTGGCTCGCTTCGAGTCATTGCGCCGATCGGCAGATTCCTCGACAAGGGAAGTTATTGATCTGCTCGTGCGCCACGAGGCCGCCCTCATCGCATTTCTGAACCAGTCGGCTGTGGGATGTCCGGCGGCCGATAACATGGCTTTGCAGGCCATCGAGCATGACCTGCGCCTGTTCCTTGCGAACGGTTCCGGCGCGAGCTTCTAGCGTTCAGTCTTCGTAGCGGGCGTCCCTCGCCGCGATCGGGTAGGCAGGGCCGACACCGACCGGGATCAATCGCGAGCGGCGCTTTCCATATCGCTCAGGATGAAGCGCGAGGCGAGGAGGAGAAAGGTGGCGGCCAGGCCATAGATTGGCGGAACGACCAGGAAAGCATAGCGCAGGGATTGTTCGCCGTAGGTCGAATGCAACAGGTCGCTCAGCGTGCCGATCATCAGCGGGCCGAGGCCCAACCCCAGCAGATTCACCGCGAAGGTCAGTGTCGCGACGGCGGTGGCGCGCGAGCGCGGCCCCGCCAGCGCCTGAATCATTGCGTAACAGGGGGCCAGATAGCCGCCCAACGCCATCGACGGCAACACGAGCAAGGCCAGCGCGCCGGCGAGCGAATGGCTGGTGAAGATGACGCCGATCGTCAGCGCGGCGAAGATACAGGCCGCCGCCGGCAGCCAGGCCAGCCAGCGCCGGTCGCGCAGCACTAGCCGATCCGCGACGACGCCGCCCAGGAGGGTTCCGATCAACAGCGGAATGCCCTGGTACAGCGTCAGTGAGGTGCCGATCGCCGCTGCCGGCTGGCCGAAGGTGCGTGACAGATACGATGGCAGCCACAGGAAGAAGCTGTATTCTGCGAGCCCGATCGCGACCATGCCCGGAATCAACAGCGCGAAGGCGGGGCGCGACAACAATCGGCGCATAGCCAGTCCGACGGGCGGCGGCGGGGCTTGCGCCACGAGTCGATCCGCGAAGCCGCGCGGCGGATCGCGCACCACCAGCAAAAGCGGCAGAGCTACCGGGACTCCAAGGCTGCCGAGAAACAGAAGTGCGCCTCGCCAGCCGAAATGCGCCTCGAGATAGCCGCCAATCATAGGAGCCAGCGACGTGCCGAGTGCACCGCCTATGCTGAAGATCGCCAGCGCCGTCCCCCGGCGTTCCAGGGAGAATGCATCGCCGATCATCGATTGAGCCGGTGACACCGCGCCCGACTCCCCCGCGCCGACCAGCATGCGCGCAGCGAAAAGCGCCATGAACGAACCCGCGAGGCCGCACAGCGCCGTCGCCACGCTCCAGATCAGGATTGCCGCGCTGAGGACCGTCGTCCGGTTCCGGTGTTCGGCGATCCGCGCGACGGGAAGCGCCAGCGTCGAGTAGAGCAGCGCAAAGGCGGCGCCGGTCAGGAGCCCGACCTGCGTATCCGAAAGCTGGAGTTCCACCTTGATCGGCTCGAGGAGGATCGCAAGCGCATAGCGGTCGAGATAATTGACGAAGAGGAACAGCGACAGGACCGCGAGCATCGTCCTGCCCGGGAAGGCCGAAGTCGGCGCAGGAGGCGCTTCTTCGTTGCTAAAGGCTGACAATCTGGACACCTCATTCACCCGAAGCCGAGCGGCAGACTGGGTCTTGCCCGGCGATTGTCAAGACAGTTGTGTATTGTAACGTCGGATCCGCCGCGCTCGGCGTGGACCCGGCGTGCTCCGAGAGAAGTGGCAGACTAACCAAGCAGCTCGGTCATCGCCGTGAGATAGGACGTCACGAAATCGGCCGACTGCTGCTCCAGCATCGTATAAGGCCCTGGCCGATAAGCACGCGAGCGGATACCGGAGGCGTTCTCCTCGATCAGTTCCTTGTCCTGCCGGGTCGTCACGTCCCACATGAACGTCAGAGCGTCGATATCGATCGCATCGAGGTCCGCCTCTGCGTCGACCAGCCAGGTCGCGACGACATCGGTGTCCTCGGCGCCGCGCGGGACGAACTGAAAGATAGTGATGTGGTCGTTGCAACAGCCGGCAAAACTGAAGCGCCCAAAATGCATCGCGGTCTCGCCGCCATCGAAATCGGCGAATCCGCCCATTAGCGGCGCGACCGGCGATCCGTCCTTGCTTTGCGTCATCCGCCCGAGGCCGATCGGCTGACGATATAAAGAGTATTTGACCCGATCCACCGCTCCCGGCTCGCGGACCGTGCGATACCATCCTTGATCGCCGATCCGCGCGCTCCAGGCCTCGACCTCCCTGTTCCAGGCCTCGGCCGCCGAGCCTTCACGGCCGGCGGTCACCGCGACATGCCCGTTCATCCGGAAATATTCGGGATGGGACGGTCGGCAATGATAGCATTCGAAGAAATTCTCGAGCACCAGCTTCCAATTGGCGGCGGTGGCGTAGGATCGGCGGACCGCGATCCGCGCACGGTCAAAGCCGTGTTGACGCATGGCCGGCGCCAAGGTCGCCAGCGCGGGAGACAGGTCGGGAAGGGTTTCCGCGTCCAGCGCGCAAAAGATCAGGCCTTCGGCCTCGCGCAGCGACACGGGATGAAGGCCGAGACGGGTGGGGTCGAGACCTTCTCCGAGATCACGTGTGGTCCGCAACTCGCCCGTTAGCCCGAACGACCAGGCATGATAGGGACATACCAGCAATTTCGAGCGGCCGTCGCCCTTGCAGATGCGCGAGCCGCGATGGGTGCAGACATTGTGATAGGCACGAAAACCCTGATCACCGGCGTTGACGACCACGATCTCGCTGCCGAAGAGATCGCGGACGACATGGTCGCCCCTCTTCGAAATTTCCGAGACGTGGGCGATCACGGTCCATTGCCGCGGAAACCACAATTCACTCTCCAGCGCATAGATCGCCGGATCCATGTAGAACCGCTGGTCGAGCGACCAGCCGGGACGCTGCGCGGCGATCAGATCGGCGACATCCTGCCGTGCGGGTGAGGAAATATTCTTCATGCTAATGGCCTCTGCGATGGAGATAGCGGGCCGCCGCCAGGTCCTGGACGACATGGCCGAGCGATTTGTAAAATGTGATCTCTTCCGGCGAGGTCCGTCCAGGCGCCTTGCCCAGCAGCACTTCGCCGATCTCGGCGGCGATGTGCGCGTTGGTGAGCGCGCCCGCCTCCCGCGCGACGATCAGTTCAGCTGCCGCGGCTTCGGCGGAAGCGCGGCTGTCGGCGATGTAGCGGCTGGCGAGGACGAGCGGCGTATCGACTTCGACCGGCCCGGCATGGCTTGAACCGACGGCGTTGACGTGGGTGCCGACCTTCACCCATTCGCCCAGCAGCACCGGTGTGGCCGATCCGGTTACCGTGCAGATGATATCCGCATGCTTCGCCGCGACAGCGCCATCCGCCTCGGCGATCACATCGAGACCGGTTTCGTCCGCCATCTTGCCGGCAAAGTCGCTCGCGCCATCGTGCGAACGTCCCCAGACGACGACGCGGTCCAGCCGGCGCACGCGGGACAGCGCGCGTATGTGGCTCGCGGCCTGGGCGCCGCAGCCGTAGATCGTCAGATGCGCTGCATCGGGGCGGGCGAGAATGTCGGTCGCCATCGCCGTCGCGCATGCCGTACGGATATGGGTAACTTCGCCGGCATCGGCGATGCATGCGACTTCGCCGCTCTCGTGATCGAACAGAACCACGACGCCGCGGTGGGCCGAGCGGCCCGGACGGTCGGCGTCCTGATAGGCCGTGATGACCTTGGCGCCGAAGCCCTGATGGTCGGTCAAGGCGCCCGGCATCAACGCGAACATCTTGCCCGGCTCCAGCGCCGTGATGCTGCGCAGCGGCTGTGGGATCGCCGAAGCGGTGAAAGCCATCATCGCCTCACGCATGGCCGCGATGCAGCCGTCATAATCGAGCAGAGCGCGGACGTCGGCGGATGAATAGACGGTAAAGCTCATGGGTTCGGCATCTCGCTGGTCAAGGATGGCCGCGAGGCGGCCAGATAGTGCCAGGCCGCCCAGAATCCGGCGAAAGCCATGACCGTCAGCACATAGCGCAACGATTCAGCCGGATCGGCGACCCGGGGGGCGACGAGGTCTGAGAGCAGCCCGATCAAGATCGGGGCAATCACCAGGTTAGCGGCATTGGCGACAAACAAGATCAGCGCGCAGACGATGCCCCGCATATTGGCGGGGGTCAGATTCTGCGCGATACCCAGCGTCGGGCCGATATAGAGATAGATGCTCGGCACGACGATCCACAGCATCGCCAGGGCCAGCGGCTTGGAAGCGGTCGCGAAGGCGATTACGGCGGGTATGGTGACCAAGGCCGTGACGGCGGCGACGAACAGCGATTGGAACCGCCAACCGCGGGCAGCATATGCACCCATCGCCCAAGCCGTGAGCATGGTGACCGCGACGCCGCCAATCCCGTGCATCGAGCCAAGCACGACGCCGCTCTCCTGCAGGCTCATGCCATGGCTCCGCAGGAGGAAGGTTGGCACCCACCAGACCAACCCCCAGCCAGCAAAAGTGATCGCCGCGGTGCCGACAAGCAGGTGGGTCAAGGGTTTCGATTTGCGAATGATGCGTATCGCTTCGGCGAAGCTGGGCGCCGCCGTGCCACCGTCCGCATCATGGCGTCCACGCAGAGGCTCGCGAACAGTCAGGGCGGCAAGCAGCGCGACAGGCAGACCCATCAACCCGAAAAAGATGAACACCGCGCGCCAGCCGTGACTATCTGCGATCAAACCGCCGAGCACCGACGCCAGTGCGGCGCCGGCCGCAGCGCCGAGCGCGTAGAGCGACATGGCGAAGGCGCGCGATTCGGCAGGAAAAATATCGGCCAGCAGCGATTGCGCAGGCGGCGTTCCGCCAGCCTCGCCGACGCCGACACCGATGCGCATCGCAAGCAGTTGTCCATAGCTCCGGGTCAGACCGCAGATGGCGGTGAGGACCGACCAGACCGCCAGGGATGCAACGATCATTCGCTTGCGGCTGATGCGATCGGCCATCATGCCCAGCGGAATGCCAGCGGCTACGTAGAACACCGCCAGCGCCGCTCCGGTCAGCACGCCCACAGCTGCGTCGCTCAGCACGAATTCGGTCTTGATCGGCTCAATCAGCGTCGAGACGACAAATCGATCGGCGATGTTGAGGGTGTAGATCAGGGTCATGACGAAAAGAACGTACCAACGCGCGGAAGGCGCTGTCCGATCGTCCTCGATGGCGTTCAATGTCGCGTTCGCCATGACTTCTCCCCTCAAGGGTGCTCAGGGCAGCCCCGTTTCTAGCGGAAGACCACCGTCTTTGCCCCGTTGCTGATAACGCGATGTTCGGCGAACCAGGTAACCGCCCGGCTGAGTACTGCCGCCTCGACCTCCTGTCCGAGCGCGACCAGTTGCTCGGGGGTGAAGCTGTGATCGACCGCACGCGTGTCCTGATGGATGATCGGGCCTTCATCGAGATCCGCGGTCACGAAGTGCGCGGTCGCACCGATCATCTTCACACCGCGAGCATGGGCCTGGTGATAGGGCTTGGCGCCCTTGAAGCTGGGCAGAAAGCTATGGTGGATGTTGATGCAGCACAGTGAAAGATAGCGGCAGAGGTGATCCGACAGAACCTGCATGTAGCGCGCGAGAACCACGAGATCTGTCCTGGTTTCCTCGATGATCTTCACCAGAATCGCTTCCTGCTCGGATTTGGCCTCCTTGGTCACCGGAAGGTGGTGATAGGGCAGCCCGTGGAATTCGACGAAGGGGCGCATGTCCTCATGGTTGGAGACGACAGCGACGATGTCGATCGGCAGCAGCCCCGACTTCCATCGATAGACGAGGTCATGCAGGCAATGGCCGAACTTGGAGACCATCAGGAGGACCTTCGGCCGGCGCGCCAGATCGTGGACTTCCCATGCCATGCCGAGTTCGGCGGCGACGGCGGCGAAGCGGCTGGACACATCCTTAGCCGATGGCCCTTCGCCCTCTTCGAAGCGAAAGACGATGCGCATGAAAAATGTGTCGGTCGAGGGATCATGATATTGGCTCGACTCGGTGATCGTGAAGCCGTCGTCGGCCAGGTGGGTCGCCACGCGCGCAACGATGCCGCGCCGTTCGGGGCCGCGCATGACAACGACAAAGCGGTTGGCACGATCCGTCATGACGCAAAGGCTCTCGCGACGAATTCGCGCGTCGCGTCCTCGAACCAGGTCTCGAGGTAATGGGCATAGCTGATATCCGCGGTCATCTCGTAGCCCGCTCCATAGGGGGCGAGCAGCACCAGGATCTGAGCGAAGAGGGTCTGCGCGCAGCGACCTTCGGAAAGGGCCGCGGCAAGGTCCAGGCTGGTCCCCTTGGTCAGGACGTAGGCGGCGAAATCGCCTTCGATCCGATAGCGCACGCGACCTTCGCCGATATCGGCGACATGGCCGGTCGCAGGCGCGATCGCAGCGGTGAGCGCCGAGACGTCGATGCCTTCGCCCACGACCATCCACTCACCGGGACTCAGCCAGCAGATGCTGCCGCCATGATGAGCCCCGGCAGCGTTCGGCGTGGTCGGCAGCATCTCGCCAAGGACCTCCTCCACCCGCGCAACGGCAGCGGCATCGCTGTTGCGGACGCGGATGACGACGACGCGCTCCGGCGCGAGACGCTCCACCGTGACACCATGCCGGGTCAGGGAAAAGCGAAGGTCAGCCATTGAGCCGGTCTCCCGCTGGATCGTAGGCGCACGGCGGGGCAACGCGGACGCGCTCCAGGCCCTTCAAGGTGCGCAGCGTCACCGTCTCGCCGATGCGCCGAGCCCCGCCATTCAGCATGCCGAGTGCCACGCCATGGCCCAGCGTGGGGCTGAAGTGCGACGAGGTGACATAGCCTTGGCTCCTGCCGGCGGCGTCCAGCATATGAGCACCGATCGGCAGGATCTTGCCGTCGTCCGCAGCGAGCCCGACGAGCTGGAGCCGATCCTCCTGCCGGTTGTGCGGCAGGGTCAGCGACCGGCGGCCGACGAAGTCCGAAGCTTTTTTGAGAACGTGATCCCATCCAACGTTGAGAGGCGTCGTCGTGCCGTCGGTGTCGCCGCCGACGTGGAGGTAGCCCTTCTCCGTGCGCAGGACCATCCACGCGTCGAGTCCGACCGGAACAATGCCGCGATTGCGCCCGGCGGCGATCAGGCTGTCCCACAGCAAGGGTACCCGCGACGAAGCAACCGCGACCTCGTAGGACAGCTCGCCGGTAAAGCTCACGCGGTGGACGCGGGCCGACATCCCCGCGACCTCGCCTTTCCTGAAGGACATGTGGGGGAAGCTGGCGCGGGATATGTCGATCGACGTCCCCACCCCCTCAAGTATCGCACGGGCATGGGGACCGGTCAGGGTCAGCACGCCCCAGGCCGTCGTGACAGGTGCGACCACCACGTCGAGGTCGACCCACTCGCATTGCAGCCACTCTTCGAGCCAGGCCGCGATGCGATCGGCGCCGCCGCTGGTCGTCGAGACCAGGAAGCAGTCTTCGGCCAGCCGTGTCACGACGCCGTCGTCGATGATGATCCCGAGTTCGTTCAACATCAGTCCGTAACGGATCTTCCCGAGGGCGAGATTCGAGACCCGGTTGGCGTAGATCCGGTCGAGAAAGGCTCCGGCGTCGCGTCCGACGACCTCCAGCTTGCCGAGCGACGATCCCTCGAACAGCCCCGCGCCCGCCCGAACCGCTGCGGCCTCGCGCTGCTCGGTGTCGTGGCGGCTTTCGCCCGCTTGAGGGTAGCCGATCGGGCGCAGGTAGCCGCCGATGTCCTCGAACACCGCCCCCAGCGCCTCATGCCGCGCGTGGCCGGGCATGCGGCGCAGCGGACGGAAAAGCTCGCCGCGCGCGCGTCCGGCGAAACTGGCCAGCGGCATCGGCGTATAGGGAAAGCGGAACCGCGTCGTGCCGGTTTCGGCAACCGTGCGACCGGTCTCGTCGGCCATGATCGCGAGGGCATTGACGTTGGATGTCTTGCCTTGGTCGGGTGCCATGCCCAGCGTGGTGTAGCGCTTGAGATGCTCGACCGAACGAAAGCTCTCGCGCGCCGACAGCGCAATGTCCTGCGCGGTCACGTCGTTCTGGAAATCGACGAAGGCTTTGCCCGAACCTCCGATTTGCCAGGCCGGCTGAATGCCGAAGGCGACCCGTGCGGGCTTGGTCGCGGGACGGCCCTCGCCCGCAGCCCGGGCGTTTTCCAGCAGGTCGGCCAGGTCGAAGCGCCCCGCAGCGGCGCCGACGCAGACCGCCGCTTGTAGGCAGGTGGCCGGGACAAAGGCGGCAAGATCCTTGTCGTAGCGCAGCTTTCCGCCCGCCTGGCCAAACAGATGGATCGTCGGCGAAAAGCCGCCCGACATGGCAATGCCGTCGCAGGCGATGTCGGTCACCTGCCCCGTCGCGTGGCGCACCCGTGCCGAGCGCAGCCGCTTATATCCGTTCGTTTCGATCACCGCAGCGCCAGCGAAGACCGGGATCTCGCGCGCGGCCATGCGGCTGACGCAATCGGGCAGCAGATCCCGCCGCGTATCGACCACGGCCACGACCTGAGCCCCGGCATCAGCCAGCGCCTCTGCCGTGCGCCAGGCATCGTCATTATTGGCGAACACGAGGAACCGCCGACCGGGCAAGGCAGCGAACCGGCGGACATAATGGCGGACCGCCCCCGCGAGCATCACGCCCGGCCTGTCATTGCCCGAGAAGACGAGGGGACGCTCGATGGCACCGGTCGCCAGGATCACCCGCCCGGCTCGGACCTGCCAGAGCCGATAGCGCGGCGCATCCGCCCCGTGCCGCCCGGGATCGAGCCCCTCAAGCAGAGCCAGGGCATTGCAGTCGAAATATCCGGTGGCGACCGTCCTCGTGAGGATGGTGACGCCGGCGGCCGCCAGCGTCTCGCGAGCAGCGGCAATCCAGGCGTCGCCGTCGAGTCCGTCGATGATCGCGGAATCCTGGAGCAGCGACCCGCCGAGCAGGCAATCCTGCTCGACCAGGGCGACCCGGCGCCCCACAGCGGCAGCCGCCAGCGCCGCGGTCAGCCCGGCTGGACCCGCGCCTATCACGACGACGTCGAAATGCGCGAAGCGATCCTCATACCGATCGGGATCAGCCTCCGGGGCAACCTTGCCAAGACCTGCCATGCGGCGGATCAGTCCTTCGAACAGGTGCCAGCTGGGCCACATGAACGTCTTGTAATAGAACCCCGCGATCAGGAACCGCGACGCCAGGTTGATGACGCCGCCCACGTCGAACTCGGCACTGGGCCAGCAATTCACCGGCCGGGCGACGAGGCCTTGGTACAGTTCCACCTCGGTCGCGCGGATATTAGGCGTCGAACGGGCGCCCTCACCGAGTTGCACCAGAGCATTCGACTCCTCGACGCCCGCGGCGATCAGGCCGCGCGGCCGGTGATATTTGAACGAGCGCCCCACGACCTTGACGCCGTTCGCGATAAGTGCCGAGGCGAGCGTGTCGCCGGCGTAGCCGGTGTAGGTCCGTCCGGACCAGGTGAAGCGCAGCGGGCGGCTTCGATCGATCGCGCCGCCAGCCGCCAGGCGGAAGGGCTGTCCCTCGCTCATTGGCCGCTTTCCCCCGAACCGTCGAGCTGGGGAGCCGCATCCGTCATCCGATAGACCGCGAAGATCGTATGATCGGCGGTACTGCGGGCGATGTTGAACCATCGCCGGCAGCCGAAGGCGTGAACCCACCGTTCGTAATGCACGCCCCTGGGGTTGATCCGCTCAAACATGTAGCGGCTCCATTCCTCGTCGCTCACCGCTTCGGGCGGGCCTGGACGCGCGATATGGCTTTGGCCGCCGCAGCGGAATTCGTGCTCGTCACGAGGGCCGCACCAGGGACATTTGATCAGCAGCATCGCCCGCCCTCAATGTGCGATGCCGGAGGCCGCGGCCTCGTCGATCAGGGCGCCGCGCGCGAAGCGGTCGAGCCCGAAGGCCTCGGCCAAAGGGTGCGGACGTCCAGTGGCCAAATGATGCGCGAACAAGGTGCCGCCGGCTGGAATCGCCTTGAAGCCTCCCGTGCCCCAGCCGCAATTCATGTAGAGACCCGGCACCGGCGTATCGCCAAGGATCGGGCTCGAATCCGGCGAGACGTCGACGATCCCGGCCCATTGGCGGAGGAAACGTACCCTGCCGAGCGAGGGATATTGGTCGACGATTGCTCCGAGTACGCTGCGGGCCACGGGCAGATTGCCGCGCTGCGCATAGGACGGATAGAGATCAAGACCCCCGCCGATGACCAGTCCGCCCTTGTCCGACTGGCTGATATAGGTGCCGGTGGCGAGCGAGAGGACCACGGTGTCGATCACCGGCTTTACGGGCTCGGAAACAAAGGCCTGCAGCGCATAACTGGTCAGCGGCAGGCTGAACCCGGCCATTTCGCCAAGGAGGGACGTGTGGCCGGCCGCCGCAAGCCCAACCTTGTCGGCCAGGATTCCTCCGCGCGTCGTTTCCACCCCGATGATCGTTCCCCTGGGGCTGCGGACGAAACCGGTGACCTCGCAATTCTGGATGATGTCCACGCCCAGCGCATCGGCGGCGCGGGCGTAACCCCAGGCGACGGCGTCGTGCCGTGCTGTGCCGCCGCGTCGCTGGATTATGCCGCCATGGACCGGGTAGCGGGCGGTGGGCGAAAGATCGAGCGCCGGCACCAGCCGTCCGACCTCCTCGCGCGTCAGTATTTCGCAGTCCACGCCGTTGATCTGCATCGCGCCGGCCCAGCGCGCCATAGCCTCCAGATCATGCCGGCTGTGCCCGACCATGACCATGCCGCGCTGGCTGAACATCACATTGTAGTTGAGCTCGCGCGACAGGCCCTCGTAGAGCCGAACCGAAAGGTCGTAGAGCGCGGCGCTTTCCGGATAATAGTAGTTCGAGCGGATGACGGTGGTGTTGCGCCCGGTATTGCCTCCACCCAACCAGCCTTTTTCGAGAACCGCTATGCTCTGCACGCCATGCGTTTTCGCCAGATAATAGGCGGTCGCGAGCCCATGGCCGCCGCCGCCGACGAGGACGACATCATAACGCCCGCGCGGCTCGGGGTCCCGCCAGGCCGGCTGCCAGCCCCGCTGTCCGCGCAGGCCCTCTTTCAGCAATCTCCAGGCGGAATATCTCGAGGCCATGACGGATGAATACAGTCGTGTATCGAGTGAGTAAAGCGCCGTGTTCAAGTTCCTGCGCTTGGCCGCTGGGCTGGATCGGGGCGCGCTCAAGTGGGCGATAGCCATTGTCCCGAGCGCCTTTCACCGCACTCGGCTTAGCCCCGGAACCCACTGCCTGATCGGGGCGAGAGCGGCCGCATCTCCTTTCTAGGGGTCGCGACCACGGCTGGATCACGAAATGCAATACATTAATGTATCGATGTGTTCAGCCGCGCATGCGGCTCCCGCTCGGATCGTAAAGCGCACCTTCCACCCGCACGGCGGCGCACGGTTCGCCCAGCACCGGGATCGTGAAACCATCGCTGCGATGCGCCGCTTCACGGTCGACATAGGCCATGGCGATACTCTTGCCGACGCGGAAACCGTAACCGCCAGAGGTGACGTAGCCGACCCGTTCGCCATCGAGCATGACGGGTTCGTAGCCCCCGGCGTCGGCATCGACGGCATCGACGACGAAGGTGACGAGCACCTGCTTCGAAGGTGCATCGCGTTCCGCCAGCGCCGCCGCCTTGCCTACGAAGTCGGGCTTGGTGAAATCGACGAAGCGATCGAGCCCGCTGGCTCCGGCGGATTTGTCCCAGCTGAACTCGCGACTCCAGACGCCGATGCTCTTCTCAAGCCGCATCGACCAGAGCGCGTGCAACCCGAAATCGATGAGGCCGAGATCTGCGCCGGCCACGCCGACAGCGTCGTAGAGCGCGACCAGCGCATCGCTGGCGACATAGATTTCGAACGACAGTTCGCCCGAAAGCGACAGGCGTGCGACGGTGGCGGCTATTCCTGCGACGGTCGCCTGCCTGACGCTCATTGGCTTGAACGCTTCAGCCGACATGTCGATGTCGGTGAGCCTCGCCATAAGTTCGCGCGATCTGGGCCCCGACAGGATCAGCCCCTGCCATTCCTCCGAGCGGTTTCGCACGGTCACGTCTTGCCCAGCCAGAATCTGGTCGAACCAGCGTCCGTGCCAGTTCTGAAGATAACCGGAACCGAACAGCACGAAGCGGTCCTCTGTCAGACGCATGACCGTAAGATCGCCCATCAGCCGGCCCGAGTGCGCCAGGAGCGGCGCCAACCGGACGCGGCCAACCGACGGAAGCTTGTTCGCGATCAGCCGGTCGAGCGCCGCTGCGGCGCCAGGGCCGCTGATCTCATATTTCGCGAAAGACGAGGCATCCATCACGCCGACACCGTCGCGCACCGCTTCGACCTCGCGGCGCACGGGCTCGAAGGCATTCGAGCGCTTGAGCGAGGGCGTCTCGGCGGCGACATCGCCCTCCGGCGCGAAATAGAGAGGCACCTCCAGCCCATAGCTGACGCCGAAGACGGCGTTCTTCGCCTTCAGCGTCTTGTACAGCGGATCGGTGCGCAGCTCCCGCCCGCCGGGCCAATATTCGTTGGGATAGGAGATGACGAAGCGCTTCGAGTAGAACTCGCGGGCCTTCTCGGTGACCCATTCGGGCGAGGCGTAATCGCCGAAACGGGCGACATCCATCGCGAAGATATCGACACCCGGCTCCCCGTTGACGATCCATTCCGCCAGCGACAGCCCGACGCCGCCACCCTGCGCGAACCCCGCCATGACACCGCAGGCGCTCCAGTAGTTCGGGACATCGGGTACCGGACCGACCAGCGGGTTGCCGTCCGGCGTGAACGTGAAGGGTCCATTGACGATGCGGCGGATGCCCGCCTCCGCAACGGCGGGGAACCGCTCATAGCCTTTGATCAGCGCGTCGCTGATCCGATCGAGCGCAGGCGGCAGCAGTTCGGTCTCGCCATAATCCCATGGCGTTCCGTCGAGAGCCCAGGGCGTGGCGTTCTTCTCATAGACGCCGACAAGCATGCCCTTGCCTTCCTGGCGCATGTAGATCTCGTTATCGAGGTCGACGATCAGCGGCAGCTCGCCGGGGAAGTCCATCACTTCCTGGATGGGATCGGTTAGCAGATAGTGATGTTCCATCGGGACCAGCGGCAGCTGCACACCGACCATCCTGCCCATTTCCCGTGCCCAGAGGCCGGCGGCGTTTACGACATGCTCGGCCTCGATCTCACCCTTGTCGGTGATCACCCGCCAGGTGCCCCGGCCGGTGGGCTTGAGGTCCATGACGCGCGTGTGGCGGGAGATATCGGCACCGTTGCGCCGCGCCGCCTTGGCATAAGCATGGGTTACGCCCGAAGGATCGACATGCCCTTCGTGCTTGTCGTAGAGCGCGCCAAAAACGCCGGAAACGTCGATCAATGGGCACATGCGTTTGATCTCGTCGGGGCCGAGCAGCTCGGTCCGCAGGCCCAACACCGGATGCTTGGCGTAATCCGAGCGCAGCAATTCCCATCGCTCTCGGGTCGCAGCGATATTCAGCCCGCCCGTCATGTGCATTCCCACGGACTGCTCGGAATATTCCTCGATCTCCTTGTAGAGCGAGATCGTGTAGGACTGCAGCATCGCAATGCCGGGATCGCTGTTGATGGCGTGGAAGCCGCCGGCCGCGTGCCAGCTCGATCCGGCGGTCAGTTCCTTGCGCTCCAGCAGACAGACGTCGGTCCATCCGAGCTTCGTCAGATGGTATAGGACGCTGCAACCGACGACACCGCCACCGATCACCGCAACCCGTACATGGGATTTCATATCGTGTAAGCTCCCTGGATACCCGCTGCCCGGCTGTACCGATGATGTCGGCCAGATCAACAAGACAGTTGTGTATCCTGCGTTGCAGAGTCAGGCAATCCTGTCGAGGCTCGGCGGGCTCGGACGTCGATGCGCCATGGCCCCCCGACCAGCCTGTCATGGGGGCCGACGCCTTGACCAGGCCTTCGTCCTGGACGAAATTGTACGTCCCGCTTCAGCCGGAAAGATGATCCGCCCACCGCCCGCGGCACGGCAAATGAATCAGATGATCAGAGTGCCGCGACAAGCTGTTGGAAGCATGGCCAGGACAGCTGGCGCCTTTCCCTTCGCGATAGGTCGCGACGCTGACGCCAGGCACATCAGCTACCTGTCGGACACCGGACGCTACGCCATGCCCCATCTGCCGCCCGAAGTCATTGGAAATCCTCGAGCAAGGCCGATGAACGCCCTTGCCCCGTCAGAAGACCGGCGAGAGCTTGCGCGAGGGCGATGATGATGAGGACGCGCGCAAGTCTTCAGGATTGAAGCCCGTCAAAATCGCGTAGTAGATCGGGCTCAGTTCTCGACGTCGCTCGACGCTTTGCCGGATGCCCAGGGTGTAATAACCGATCTGATGATAGTAGGTGATCCGGGCGCGAACCAAGGCTTCGTTATTCTCGTAGCCGGCGTCGGCGAACAACCGGCGCAACGCATCGACGCGCAAGGCGTCGACGGTACGAATCACCTCCTCGACCGCCGAAGAGGATGAGGCCCAGTTCCGCACCGCCATGTCGTAGTCGGGGCGAAATCCCACTTCCTCAATCCATAGCCGCATGAGCGCCTGATAGCGCTCTTGCGGGGTACCGGGTCCACTGATCGCCGCCACAAACGGTGACGTATTGGTTTCGCGCCAGTCATCCAGCAGATGATCGAGCAGGTCCTGGCGGCTCTTGAAGCGCCAGTAGAAGCCGCCGCGCGTCACATTCTTGGCTTTGGCCAATCGATCGATCTTAACGGCATCAATCCCGTCACGAATGAGAGTCTCACGCGCCAGGTCTATCCAATCCTGGGTAGAAAGTGCGCGCCCTTCGTCGTCAGCTCCGCGATTGTCGGCCAATTTCTGTTCCAAGCTCTGGGCGCCGGCTCGCGAGCCGTGCGGTTGTGATCCCTCCATAACTACCAGAATCGATCCGTAAAAAAAGACATTCGTGTCTTGCCCGCTCGGAAATTTCTGTGACGTAGGCGCATAAAATAATGCGCTGGAAAGTTGCCGTTGTCCGGCGCCGATTCCACCGGGAGCGTGGGTTGCGAGCCAAACCCCCGGGTGAGAATTGACGTTCACAATACAGATGTGTATTCTACGTCGAGATGGGATAGCAGGGAGCCACTCATGACCAAGATTGCACTGCTGGCGGGGGCCTGTTTTCTGGGACTCGCCGTTTCTCCGGCCACCGCCCAGCCGGTCAGCAATGGTGCGGGCCCGGCTGACGCGGCGGAAACCGGTGAAATCGTCGTCACCGCGCAGAAGCGCGAGCAGAAGCTGCTGGACGTTCCCGTCGCGATCAGCGCGATAAGCTCCGACACGCTGATCAATCAGAACATCACGTCGCTGTCTTCGTATTTCTCGCGCGTGCCCGGCCTTCAGCTGGCCGGCGCCCGGTCGTCGCAGATCTCGCTGCGCGGCATCACGACGGGCGGCGCGTCGAACCCGACGATCGCGATCCTGGTCGACGACGTGCCATTCGGCTCATCCACCTATCTCGGCAATGCGACCATTCCCGATTTCGATCCCGCGACGCTGCAGCGGATCGAAGTTCTGCGCGGCCCGCAAGGCACGCTTTACGGCGCGGCCAGCCTCGGCGGCCTGCTCAAATATGTCACCAAGACGCCGGACACCCGGCAATTCTTCGGCCGCGTTGAGATCGGTGCGAACAAGGTAGACGACGGTGGCTACGGCCACTCGATCCGCGGCTCAGTCAACGTGCCGATCCTGGCAGACCGCATCGCGCTCAGCCTCAGCGGCTTCCTCGTGGAAAATCCCCAGTGGATCGACTATTACGCCTCCTCTGGCGCCGTACCCGCCACCGTTGCGGCGGCGAGCCTCTCTCGAAACGCAAACAAGTCTAAGACGTGGGGCGGTCGTGCGGCCCTGTTCGTCAAGCCGTTCGATGGCGTAACGCTGAACTTCTCCGCCATGAAGCAGCGCCGCGATACAGAAGGCGATGCCGAAGGTCGCAACCTGCTCAACGTCGCTTCGGTCACAGACCTCCGTCCCGTCAGCACGGTACCGGGGGTGGCTCCCCGCGGTACGCTCCTTCCAGATCGCTCGACCACAACCGGTATCGGTCTGGGGCGCTTCAACAACGAGCTCTATACCGGTCGCGCCGACATCGACCTGGGCTTTGCGAAGCTGACCTCGGTCAGCGCGTGGGGCAGGAGCAGGTTGATCACGAGCTCGGACACGACCCCCGTGTTCGGATTCCTGCTCCCGTTCTACGCGGCCCAAGGCGGGCAGACGACCCGGCTTGCCAACAACACCGAGCTGAAGAAGTTCTCGCAGGAAGTCCGCCTCGGCGGCGAGGGGCCATTGGTCGATTGGTTGGTCGGCGGATTCTACACCAAGGAAAAGTCCGACGCTCCCCAGATCATTACCGTGCTGAACGGAAGCGGTTCGGTTGCGGGAACGCCCTACGCCGGTCTCAATCCCTCGACCTATCGCGAGATATCGGCCTTCGGCGACGTGACCTGGCACGCGACCAACCGTCTCGATATCCAGGTCGGCGCGCGCTATGCGGACAATAAGCAGAACTGGTCGTCGACCACCGTGACCGAGCCGCAGGTCGTGCCGATCTTCGGTCCAAGTTCGGTTGTGCCTGCGAGCTCGAAGGACAACGCCTTTACTTGGCTGGTCACGCCGAGCTTCAAGATCACGCCCGACATGATGATCTTCGCCCGTGTCGCCACCGGCTACCGTCCCGGCGGGATCAACACCGTGCTTCCCGGCGTGCCGCCGACGTTCGATTCGGACAGCGTGACGAGCTATGAGCTTGGTCTCAAGGGGTCCGCGATGGACCGGGCGGTGAACTACGACTTGGCCCTGTTCCAGATCGACTGGAAGGACATCCAGCTCCAGAGCACGAACACGGCCAACCAGTTCGTCTATTATGTCAACGCGCCCAAGGCGCGCAGCCGGGGTGTCGAGGCGCAAGTCTCCATGCGTCCCTGGAGCGGCTTCACCGCCGACGCGAACGCGACCTACACCGACGCCACCCTGCGGGCGAACCTGCCGCCAAACACCTTGGAGACGACCAACCTGATTGGCGCCAAGGGTGATCGCCTGCCCTACTCGGCGAAGTTTACCGGCACGCTGTCCCTTGATCAGGAAATCCCGTTAAACGACCAATTGAGCGGCTTCGTCGGCGGCACGGTTGTCTATGTCGGCCGGCGCTACGGGGCATTCAACAACATCGCCGGTGCCATCCGACCTAGCATGCCGTCCTATACCTCGATCGACCTCAGAGCAGGCGTCAGCATCGACAAGGCCTGGCGGCTCAGCATCTATGCCCGGAACGTCACCGATCGGCATGGCCTCCTGAACCTGGACAGCCGTGGCGGATCGTTGGCCCGCCCGCAGGCAAACTTCATCCAGCCGCGGACAGTGGGCTTTAACGTCTCCGGCGAGTTCTAAATGAGTCGAGAGCTGGTCTAACGGTCAGGCGGCGTCCCGAGGCGCCGCCCGATTCGTATCCATGCCGGGAAACGCCAGATGATCACGAATATTATCAAGTCGGCGGCTATCATCCTGGCTCTTACCGCAGCACCGGTAATGGCGCAGGCATCGCAAGCACCGGCTGACGCGCGTCCGGCGGGATCGATGACCATTCTCATCGCTGGTGATCTGCTGGGCCCCTATAAAACCCCGCTCGACATAAATTCGCCCGGCTGGGCCGACATCATGGCCTTGATCCGCAAGTCCGACGCTGCCTTCGCCAACCAGGAGGGAAACAGCTTCGCCTTGCCCAGTTACAAGGGCTCGATCGCTGCGGAAAACGGCGGCGGCTATCCCCTCCATTCTCTTGAAACGATGCGCCAGTTGCGCGCGACGGGCCTGAACCTGATCTCGCGGGCCAACAATCACGCCACTGACTATGGCATCGAAGGCCTGACCGCGACTGACATCGCACTCGACGCCATCGGCTTCACCCGCGCCGGAACCGGGCAAAGCCTGACCGAGGCACGCAAGGCCGGCTATCGCGACACGCCGGCGGGCCGATTGGCGCTGGTCGCGACCGCGTCGACCTTTACCGGAATGTCACCGGCCGGCGATTCCGCGCGGGGCGTCGGGCCCCGGCCCGGGCTTAATCCGCTGCGCGTCGAGCCGGTAACGCTTGTCAGCCGGAAGGAGATGCAGGTCTTGCGCCGAATTGTCGTGCGGGGGGGCTGGCAGGGCTATGATGCGCCGGCCCCCAATCCCGCCGAGGTCCACCTAAATGGGCAACTCTATCGCGTCGATGCCAAGCCGGGCCTGACCTACACCGTCGACCCGGAGGATCGCTCAGCCCTCCTCGCCGAAGTCGCCGAGGCTCGCAGCAAGGCGGGTCAGGTGCTGTTTTCGATCCATGCGCATGAGACGCTGAGCGGCGATTATGAAGATCCGAACCCGGCGGCATTCCTGCCATCGCTGTTCCATGACGCCATCGACGCCGGCGCGACCATCGTCGCCCGCCATGGCCCGCATTCCGTCCAGGGTATCGAAATCTACAAGGGCAGGCCGATCTTCTACGGCCTCGGTCACTTTTTCTTCGAGCTGCCGCGCGAGATCAAGATCGCCAGCGGCGGCCCTACCCCGATCGTGATCAGGAGCCCCATAAACTGGTGGGACGGGGCAGTCGCCACAGTCCGCTATGCCGAAGGCAAGCTGGCTGAAATTCGGGTCTATCCCCTCGCTATCGAAAGCAATTCCGGCCCCACCCACGGGCTGCCGACCCTGGCGCGGGGTGCCAGGGCCAACGAGATTCTGACGCGGATCCGCGACCGCTCCGTCAGGTACGGAACCAAGCTGCGGATCGAGGGCGACGTCGGCGTAATCGACATCCCCACCGCGCCGTAGCAGTAACGATCTCAGCTCCGCCTTCCATCGCCATAGGCTTGGGGCGATATCTTCGGCGTGGACGTCACGCGGTCCAGAGCGGAGCAGGGATTGATTGATCCAAAATATCGCCGCCACCCGATCGCCAGTCGCAAGAGATCGGAAAGTTCGGGAGACGAACACTACCGCCAGACCGTGTCGGCCAGCCGGAGGAAGTTGCCGCCGAGGAAACCGCGGAGCGTCGCCTCGGAATGGCCGCGGCGGTCGAGCTCGATGACCGTGTCGAGAATCTGAGCCGGCATCATATATTGCATCGGGCCGTCGAGATAACCTTCCGAACGAGGCCAGAAGTCGGCATGGTCGACGAGCATCTGCTGGACATCCCCGACTTCGACCGGGAAACCGAAATCGAGGCCGATACCGACATGATCGGGTCCCGCGACGGCGATCAGATGTTCGATATGGTCTGCCAGGCGCGCCGGCATGTCTGCCCCCGCTCCCAGAAACAAGCCCAGCCCAACGACTCCGATCACGCCGCCGGTGGCCGCGCAGGCCCGGATCTGCTCGTCGGTGATGTTGCGCCCGTGCGGCTGAACCGCGCGGGCGTTCGAGTGCGAAAAGATCACCGGCCGCGAGGAATAGTCCATCACCGCCATGCTGGTGCGATAGCCTGCATGGCTGACGTCGACGAACATGCCGAGCCGGTTCATCTCGTCGATGACCTCACGCCCGAACGCGGTCAGGCCGCAATCCTCGTCGTGACAGCCGCCGCCTGCCCCGTTGTTGCGGTTATAGGCGAACAGTATCTGGCGCACGCCAAGCGCGTGATAGAAAGACACCATCTCGGGGCGCCCATCGAGCGCATTCATGCCTTCCACATCGAAGCTGATCGACATCTTGCCTTCGCTTTTCGCGCGCCGCACGTCGGCAGCGGTGCGCGCAAGGATGAACGCGTCCGGGCGGGCGGCAAGCCAGTCGCGGAAGGTCACGAGGGTCGTCAAGGTCTGCTGCGAAGTCATGAGATCGAAGCCGACATCGATCGACAAATGGGTAAAGCCGGCGTCCTTCCAGAAGCGCAGATTCTCCAGATCGGCGGCGGGGTCGGGCATGAAGCCGGAATGCGTGTCCCACAGGAGCGCTTCTTCATAGAGCTTGGCGATATGCGGGGCTATCTTATCACTCATGCAACCTCCGTGGACGTGCTCTTCCGATCCCGGTGAGGACGATCATGACCGATCGGCAATGGCCGCCAGCCAAGCAGAACGTAAGAGCCCCGTCCGCGAGGTGCAATACACATCTGTATTCTACACCCGCTTCGGTGACAGTCGGCGGCTCCCCAAGTCCGCCGTCCGGACCGCTGAACAGGCGAAGGAGGGTCTCGTCAGGACGATGGTCCGAGTCCCTGGATCTTATGCGCGAGCTCGATGTCCTTCGCCGTGAGACCTCCGGCATCATGGGTGGTGAGCAGAATGCACACCCTGTTGTAGACGTTCGACCATTCGGGGTGATGATCGGCCTTCTCGGCGACGATCGCGACAGCCGTCATGAACGAGAATGCGCCGACAAAGTCGCCGAACTCGAAATCGCGCACGATTGCGTCGCGCATCGGGTCGTGACTCCAGCCGGGCAGGCAGGCCAGCGCCTGTCTCCGTTCCCGCTCGTCGAGCATTTTCATCGGCACGACTCTACCATCTGTTCGATCGTGCCGAAGATCAAACCGCCGTCCGCGTCCTCCATCCAGATGCGAACCGTATCGCCATGCCTGAGGAAGGGGGTTTCAGCGCGGCCGTTGCGGATCGTCTGGACCATCCGCGCCTCGGCGATGCAGCTGTAACCGAGGCCGCCATCGGCAGCCGGGCGACCCGGACCGCCGTCCGCGTCGCGGTTCGAGACCGTGCCGGAGCCCACGATCGTGCCCGCGCCCAGCGAACGCGTCCTGGCGAGATGGGCGACGAGCGTGCCGAAGTCGAACGTCATGTCGACGCCCGCGTCGGCCCGTCCGAAAGGTTCGCCATTGAGGTCGACCTTCAGCGTGCCGTGCAGCTTGCCGTCACGCCAGCAAGTGCCAAGCGCGTCGGGCGTCACGAACACCGGCGAAAAGCCGCTGGCGGGCTTGGACTGGTAGAAGCCGAAACCCTTGGCGAGTTCGGTGGGAATGAGGTCGCGCAGCGACACGTCGTTCACCAGCCCGACCAGCCGGATCAGCTTCAACGCAGCCTCGCGATCGACACCCTGCGGCACGTCATCGGTGACCACGACGACTTCGGCCTCCATGTCGCAGCCCCAACTTTCGTCAGCCAAGGGTATCGGATCATGACTTCCGAGGAACCCGTCCGACCCGCCCTGATAGACCAAAGGGTCGTGCCAGAAGCTATCCGGGAGCTCGGCGCCACGAGCCTGACGAACGAGGGCGACATGATTCACATAAGCCGACCCGTCGACCCACTGATGTGCTCGCGGCAGAGGGGCTGCGGTCGCAGTCTCGTCGAAGGGCTGTCCTGCGATCCCGCCGTCGCGCAGATGACGCGCCAGTTGTTCGAGCTTCGGCGCGAGCACCGACCAGTCATCGAGCGCGGCCTGCAATGTTGGCGCAACGGACCCGGCCTCCACATAAGTCGAGAGATCATCGGATACGATGACAAGGCGGCCATCCCGGCGTCCTTTCAGACTGGCAAGCTTCATGCGCCGGGTTCCTTGTGCAGCCATTCGGCGTGGCGTGGCGCGCGCTTGAAGGCAAGGTGCTGGACCCAAGCCGGGGTATTCGGATCCCGGCCCATTGCCGGCTGGTTGGGCAGCTCGAAGAAGGCGAGCACATTGCCCCCGCCGCAGTCGAGGAAGACGTGCATGTACGGATCATCCTCGCCGGTGGACGGGACCTTATCCTCGGCGAAGGCAGTCGTGTAGCTCATGCCCAGCACTCGGGAATACCATTCCACCGTCTCCTTCGCGTCGTTGCAACGGTAGGCGACGTGGTGAATGCGCTTCAGGTCGGGCGCCGCGGTCATGCCGGCTCACCCACGTTCAGCGCGCCGCGGCGGACCTGGTCGCGCTCCATGCTTTCGAACAGCGCGGTGAAATTGCCTTCGCCGAAACCTTCGTCCCGCTTGCGCTGGATGAACTCGAAAAAGACCGGACCGATCTGGGTTTCCGAGAATATCTGGAGCAGCAGGCGCGGGTCTCCGTCGCGGGTCGAGCCGTCGAGCAGGATGCCGCGCCGCTGCAACTCGCCGACTGGCTCGCCGTGGCCGGGCAGGCGTTCGTCGAGCATCTCGTAATAGGTTTCGGGCGGGGGGGTCATGAACGGAGTGCCGAAGGCTCGAAGCTTGTCCCACACAGCGAGAAGGTCGTCGCAGATGAACGCGATATGCTGGATGCCCTCGCCGTTGTAGGCGCGAAGGAACTCGTCGATCTGGCCGCCTCCGGCCTTGCCTTCTTCGTTCAGTGGTATGCGGATCTTACCGTCGGGCGCGGTCATCGCCTTGCTGGTGAGGCCGGTATATTCGCCCTTGATGTCGAAATAGCGGATCTCGCGGAAACCGGCGATGCGCTCGTAGAACGCCGCCCAATACGCCATGCGGCCACCGTAGACGTTGTGCGTCAGATGGTCGATCAACTGGAGCCCGGCGCCCATCGGATGCCTGTCGACGCCGGGCTCGTAGACGAAGTCGATGTCGTAGATCGAAAGCGCGCCGTTGCCGTCGATTTCGTACCGGTCGATCAGGTAGATGATCGATCCGCCGATCCCGCGAAAGGCTGGCAGGCGCAGCTCCATCGGTCCTGTTCTGACCTCGACCGGCTCAGCACCCCGCTCGATCGCCTCGGCATAGGCTCGGGCCGCATCGCGCACCCGCCACCCCATGCCGCAGGCCGAAGGTCCGTGCTCGGCAGCAAAATAGGCGGCCGGGCTGCGCGGCTCGTAATTGGCGATCAGGTTTATCCCGCCCTGCCGCCAGAGCTGGACGTCCTTCGACCGGTGGCGGGCGACCAGGGTGAACCCCATGGCAGTGAACACCGGCTCGAGCCCGCCTTTCTCGGGCGCGCTGAACTCAACAAACTCGAAGCCGTCGAGGCCGAGCGGATTTTCGAAACTGGACATGTGTGTTTCTCCCAGAAAGGGCGATGCGGGACGACTAGCGCCGCACTGCGTTGGTCGTTGCGTTTCTTGTGATGGCGGCGACTCCAGCCTGCGCAACAGCCGGGCTCGCCTTGAGGTGGGGCAGCAACCCTTCGACGAAACGCGAGAGATTGGTTTCGTTCAGACCCGCCAGGTTGATCCGACCATCGGCCGGCATATAGATGCCATGGCTCTCGCGCATCGCTGCGACTGCGCCAGCTTCAATCGGCAGGAGCGAGAAGAGCCCGCGCTGGGAGGCGATCGGCGCCAGAGCGGGATGAGTCGCGGCCAAATCCGCCCTCATGCGGTTCAACCGGTTCCTCATGTCATCGAGTTCGTCGCTCCAGCTGATACGGAGCTCATTTTCGTCGAGGATCGTGCGCACGACCGCGGCGCCATGATCCGGCGGCATCGACCAGAGACTGCGAGCCAGCGCGAGCGCGTTGGCCCGCGCCAACGCGCCCAGCTCCTTGGTCGCAGCCTGGATGACGAGCGCGCCCACCCGGTCGCGATACAATGCGAAATTCTTGTCGCAGCTATAGGCGACCAGCGCTGTCGGAACAGCTTCGAGCAGCAGGCGCATGCCGGCCCCGTCGGCGTCGAGGCCATCGCCGAGCCCCTGATAGGCGATGTCGACGAACGGGATGAGGCCGCGCCCGATGCACAGCGACGCGAGTGACGCCCACTGCTCAGTCGTGAATTGCGTGCCGGTCGGATTATGGCAGCAGCCATGCAACAGGATCACATCCCCTTGCCGCGACTGTTGCAGCGCGTCGAGCATGGCTTCGAACGCGATGCCTCCGCTTTCCGGATCGAAATAGGGGTGGACGAGCGCCTCAAGACCGGCTTCGGCGAAGATCGGCGCGTGGTTGGGCCAGGTCGGCCGGCTCATCCACACGCGCGACGCGGGCGCGGCGCGGGCCAGAAGCTGCGCACCGAGCCGCAAGGCCCCCGTGCCGCCCGGCGTCTGGAGGCCAAAGCACCTAGCGTCGCGCCGTGCCTCCCCGAAGGCCAGTTCCATCAGCAGTTCGGCGAAGCGGATGTCGCCTTCCGCGCCAAGATAGGACTTGCTCTGCTGGTCCGACAGCAAGCGCGCTTCGGCCCTCTTCACCGCGCGCATCACCGGCGTCAGCCCCTCCTCGTCACGATAGACGCCGACGCCGACGTCGATCTTGTCCGGGCGCGGATCGGCGCGGTGCATGGTGATCAGCGCCAGCAGCGCGTCCGGCTGCCGGGGACAAAGTGCGGCGAACGGCACCCGATCGCCGTTCATGCGCGTGCTCTGGCGTAGCGCTGTGTACCGGCATGGAGCACCTGGTCCGAGGGCAGAAGCTGTCCGACATCGATCGCGTCAAGGTCGCGAAGGCGATCGTAGATCGGCCCCAGGTCAGCATCGCGTGTCTGGCGCAGCAGGTCCTCGAAGCTGTCGATCACAAAATAATTCTGCTGATAGTCGTCGATGCGATAGCGCGTGCGCATCACCCGCTCGAGGTCGAAGCCGATCCTGTTCGGCGAGGCATCGTCGAGAGCGAATATGCTCTCCCCATAGGAAGAGACGATGCCGGCGCCGTAAAGCTTGAGATCCGAGCCAACGCGGATCAGTCCGAATTCTACCGTGTACCAGTAGAGTCGCGACAGCGCCTCGATCATGCCGAGCTTGGCGGCTCGCAGCCCCCCTTCGCCATATGCCTGCATATAGTCGGCGAAAACCGGATGGACGAGCAGCGGCACGTGGCCGAACACGTCGTGAAAGATATCCGGCTCCTGCAGATAGTCGAGCTGACCGGGCGTGCGGATGAAGCGGCCCGCAACGAAACGCCGATTGGCAAGATGCTCGAAGAACATCTCGTCCGGAACAAGCCCGGGGACGGCGACGACCTGCCAGCCGGTCGCCCGAAACAGGCGCTCGTTAAGCTCGTCGAAATCAGGAATCCCCGGCTTGGTCATCCGCAGCACGTCCAGCCCTTCCATGAAGGCGGGAGCGACACGTGCGGGCAGCATCTCGGCCTGCCGCGCGAACAGAAGGTCCCAGACGGCATGCTCCTCTGGGGAGTAGGAATGCCAGTCCTGCGGAATGATCCAATCGGGCGCAGCATGCGCGGGTCGGGTGAGATCTGTTGCCATGACGAGAATCTAGCGGAATTTGCTGAAAAATCATTCCAGATATTGCAGATATCTGCACTTCTGTGATACAATCCGCACATTAAATCGCCATTTATCGTATTAAACTCATCATCCGTGGGAGGGCATCGCGCAATCCGATGTCGGGAGATCGAAATGAATCTGATGGTCGCAGGTCCGGCAGGGACCGAATGACGCTCGTTCTTCATGGCTACTGGCGCTCGTTCCGACAGGCGACGCTTGATCTGCGCTCCGGCGATCAACGCGCGGCAGCCTATCGAGAGCTCGCGCCGATCGGCCTCGTTCCGACGCTGGAGGCTGACGGGCTTCGCCTTACGCAGAGCCTTGCGATCCTCGAATGGCTCGAAGTGCGCCATCCCGGCACGCCATTGCTGCCGGAGCAAGCCGATGCCCGCGCGATCATGCGCGCGATGGCATTGATCGCGGCCTGCGACATTCACCCGATCAACAATCTGCGCGTCCTGTCCGCGCTGCGATCCGATCTCGCAACCTCCGATGCCATGGTGCAGAAGTGGATCGCGCGATGGATCGAAGAGGGATTCACGGCGCTGGAGACAATGGTTTCGGAGCACGGAGGCACATTCTGCCTCGGCGACCGGCCCACTATCGCCGACTGCTGCCTGATCCCTCAAGTCTACAACGCCCGCCGTTTCGGCATCGACCTCAATGCGTTTCCGAGGCTGGTCGCGACCGAGGCCCAGTGCCTCGGGCTCGATGCCTTCCACCGAGCCCGGCCGGAGTTGCAGCCTGATGCCGATGGCGCTTCGGCTTGAGCGCGTCACGGCAACTGGACGGCATCGACCGCAAGCTGCTGGCAGAACTGCAGCGCGACGCCTCGCTCAGTCATGCCGAACTCGCCGAACGGGTCGGAGCATCGACGGCCTCATGCTGGCGACGCATCCGCGCACTGGAGGCCGACGGGGTCCTGGGTCGCCACGTCCGGCTGGTCAATCCGGCACGGGTCGGGCGCGGCGTGCACGTCCTTTGCCACGTCCGGATGAAAAGCCACTCGGCCGAGGCCACCGAAATGTTCGAAAATTTCGTCGCGGCTCGAGACGAGATCATCGAATGTTATTCGACGTCCGGGGACTGGGACTACCTGCTGCGTATTCTCGTGGCGGACGTCGAAGACTATAATCACTTTCTCATGCGTATTGTCCTGCGGCATCCTTCCGTTGCCACCGGCTCCTCACACTTTGCGCTTGCACAGGTGAAATACACGACAGCGGTACCACTCTGATCGCCCGCCACTACCCGATAAGGGTACGCGCCAGGGCGACATCACCCGCCGCGAACGCGTGTCGCCACCTTGAAGTTTGGGGGCAAAGTCGCCGGTCTCGCGGCGTTGCGCGAGCCAGCGGATCACCGTCGACGGCGAAACGCCGAACCGCTCTGCCGCCGCACGGCAGCTCATCCGATCGTCAACCGCACCCAGAAATCGGGTGGCGGTCGAAAGATGTGTGGGGTTCAGTGTGGGGTTGGTGGGGGAGAAATTATTTTATATCAATAATTCAAATTGTTAGCCGAACCGAAAAATCCCTCCCGCTCCGCCGCGCCCCTTCACAGGGGGCCGCAGAAGTCCATCTGGGTTGGCTTTTCTGTCCTGAACTCTGACACTTAGAGCGGTTTGGGGTTGCGCGGAATCGCGATGTCTGATTCGGGAGTCGGGTGAGGCAGCGAGGCAATGATGACGGCACCCTTTTCGGACGACCTACGCAAGCGACTGATTGAGGCGGTTGAATC
>Ga0207712_10000509_pt1 | contig 32304 bp, 27 predicted proteins | sample KBSS44metaG_FD_184402 | JGI IMG/M metagenome (GOLD analysis project Ga0207712, IMG submission 184402) | Switchgrass rhizosphere microbial communities from Kellogg Biological Station, Michigan, USA - KBS S4-4 metaG (SPAdes) (version 2) | ecosystem: Host-associated > Plants > Roots > Rhizosphere...
CCCTGGACCCGGCGCGCAGGCACCATTCGATGTCGATGCCATCTATGAAGAAGTCGTCGCGGAACGGACCGATGTCACGAAACGAGGCGCCGTCGATAAGCGAGCCAGACGAGATAACAAACTGGAGGGGCAGATTGGCACCCACCGATTCGGCTTTCACTCGACTCGAGCGGCGCGGGATCTTGTAGCACTCATCGTCGCTCGTAATCGGCCGAGGTCCGACAACCGCCGGGCGCTCGCCCTGCTCGATCAGGCACTGCATCCGAGAGAGCAGCGCGGCACCCAGATCGAGGGGGACGCTCGAATCCTGATCGAAGAGCAGGATGCGCTCGATGCCGCACGCCATAGCGGCATCGACAATCCGGTTGTACGCCACGCCGAGTCCGAGGTTGCGTCCGTTCCCGATCACCCTGATGCGGTCCACATGGATCTGCGCCAGGTCAAAGAGGTGCGCCGGGATCGAGCTATTGCGATAGAGGAGCAGGAGATCGACTTGTGGAGCCAGGGAAGAGATGAGCCGAGCCAAGAGTCCGGGATCGGGCCGGTAGGCGACGATCCCGGCCGCCAATGGCGTTCGCGATGCGCCGGTCATCACGCGGCTCCGTCCCGCGGGTAGGTAAAATAAGGGGGCAGATCGCGCAATCGGATGTGGGCGCGGTCCCTTTCCGAAAGAATCGCACTGCTCGGCTCTATCGGCCACCCGATGCCCAGATCCGGGTCGTCGAACAAGAGCCCGCGATCGCATTCAGGAGCGTAGTAGTCCGTGACCTTGTAGAGCACCTCGGTATTTGGCTCGAGAGTGCAGAAGCCGTGCGCGAAGCCGACCGGGATCCACACTTGCGCCCAGCTCTGGGCGGACAGAACAGCCGTCACGTGTCTACCATAGGTCGGCGAGCCCCGACGAATATCCACCGCCACGTCGAAAATCGATCCATGTGTCACCCGTACCAGTTTACCTTGCGGGTGCGGAGCAATCTGGAAATGGAGACCGCGTACGACGCCCCCGGCGTGGGACAGCGAGTGGTTGTCCTGCACGAAGTCGACATCGGCAATGACCTCCCGGAAAAGGCTGCGATTGTGCGTCTCGCAGAAGAGGCCGCGTGCATCGCGCATAATCCGCGGGGTGATGAGCCTCGCGTCGGGTATTGCGAGCGATTCAATTTTCATATGCGTTGCTTGCCGGACCCCAATGGAATTATCTAGATGTTTTCTGGCCGTTCTCACTGAAAAATTGAAGATATATCTGTTGTCTAAATACATATGACTGTCATCTCCGGATTCGTGGTGGATAAGATCGATCCCGTCCTGGACATAACCCAGCGTCGATGATCAGTCTGCGCTCCGCGTTTGCTGCCATACGACGCCAAATCGGGAGCTCTCGTGGTTGCCCAACGGAAAAGCCGCCCTATCGCGATGAGTGAGGCAAGGACAGGGCGGAGTGTTCCTATCCCGACCGAGCTGCGCTATGCCAAAGCGGGGTGGGCGGATCTCGTTGAAGGCGCGCAGCACTGGCGCATGTGGCACCTGATGGGCATCAGCGAGTTGCGCCGGCGTTACGCACGTTCGCGTATGGGACAACTATGGCTCACGCTGTCCTCGGGCATATCGATCGCCATCATCGGCGTAACATGGGCGCTGCTCTGGAAGGTTCCGATCGCCGAGATGCTGCCGTTCCTCGCGGTGAGCATTGTGATCTGGCAGCTGCTGTCGGGCATTGTCGGCGATGCCACCGGGGTCTTCTCCGCCAACTCGCACTACTTGCTCAGCCATCGCGTCCCGTGCGCCTTGGTGATCCTCGCCCTGATCTACCGCAACTTCCTCGTGTTTCTGCACAATGCCCTGATCATTGCGATCGTGTTCGTCGTCTTCGGGCGCACACTTGCGCCGCAGGCATTTCTTTTGCTGCCCGCGCTCCTTCTTACTGCGGTCTGCGCCGTCTGGTGCGGCTACATAGTAGCTACGCTCTGCGTGCGCTTCCGCGATCTGGTGCATGCTGTCCAGTCGATCCTGCAACTCGCTTTCTACATCACGCCCGTAATCTGGAAGCCCGAATTCCTATCGGAGGACTATCGCTGCCTCCAGCTGCTCAATCCGTTCGCCGTCTACGTGGAGATCATCCGTGCTCCGCTCCTGGATGAGCCCGTGTCGGCGTCACAGTGGTTGATCGCGGCCGCCGTGGCCTTCGGTGGCCTCGGCCTCTCACTTTCGTTCATCGGCCGCTACCGGCGCCGAATCCTCTTTTGGGTGTAACCGATCGCCATGGCCCTAGTTCGCCTCAACGACATCTCTGTCCGCTACCCGGTGTTCACCCCACAGACGCGCGCCGTCCGCAGCATCATCATGAGCCACCTCGGCGGTACCATGCGCGTGCAGGACAGTACTGTTGTCGTCGAGGCGCTGCGGCATCTCGACCTGGAGCTCGCCGACGGCGACCGTCTCGCCATCATCGGCCACAACGGAGCCGGCAAGACCACCCTCCTGCGGGTCGTCTCGGGCATCTACGAGCCGCAAGGCGGTACGGTGGAGGTCGAAGGCAACGTCTCCTCCTTCGTCGACATCACCTTGGGAATGGACCCCGAGGGTACGGGCTGGGAGAACATCGTCCTGCGCGGCGTGTTCATGGGGCTCACGTTCGCCGAGGCACGCGCGCTCGCCCCCTCGATCGCCGAGTTCTCCGAGTTGGGAGCATACCTCGACATGCCGGTGCGCACCTACTCCGCCGGCATGTTCATGCGGCTCGCGTTCGCCATCACCACCTCGGTGCAGCCCGAGATCATCGTCATGGACGAGATGATCGGCGCCGGCGACGCCCGCTTCCTGGAGAAAGCAACGGAGCGTCTGAGCTCGATCCTCGACCGTACCAAGATCGTGGTGCTCGCCTCGCACTCGGAAGCCATCGTGACGAAGATCTGCAACAAGGCGCTGTGGCTGGAGCAGGGCGAAGCGCGGGCGCTCGGAACGGTGTCGGATGTGCTCGGCCGCTATATGGCGACCGTCGAGGGCGCAGCGGCATAAGTGATTTGAGAATGGGGGCGACCATCAGGATGTCGGTGCAGAGTGCCGCCAAGCGAGGCCTGGACTGGAGGGCGCTGCGACAGGCGGCCGTGCGCCGCATCGGCCGCTTTCTGTTTCCCGATCCGCGCAGGCGGGCTCGCGTGGGCTCGGCACTGGCCAAGTGCGTCCACTCAATCCTCACGCTCGGAGGGAGACGCGTCCGAATTGGGGTTGCGATAGACCAGCTGCTCCGACGTTCTCGCCCGCCCTGCAGGCTGGAGATCGATCGATCGCGCGTCCTTCAGGAGATGCCGCTTTGGGCGCTGCTGAACGGACCCTGCGAGGGCTTCGCCATTGCCGAGCCCGAGATCCTCGTCACCGTGAAGCAGCATCCCCTGTCGGTTCCTTCCTCCAACCCTGCGGAGGCCAGCACCTACCTGGACCACCAGTTCCATGCGCGCGAAATGACGCTGGAGCGGCTTCGCGACCATTACTGGTTTCCCGAAAGCGGCTTTCTCATCAGCAGAGGTGGAAAGGTTTGGCGCAATTCGGTGCTGGGGCAGTATGGCGACCGGGATTTTCTCACCACGCAGGCGGTGGAGAGGCGGGGCGGAGAGCTGCTCTTCCACGATTGTCTGCTGCGCGGGTGTCCGGTGATCGAGGAGACGGCCGCCATCACGTCGCATTTCGGCTCGGGAAACTACGGCCATTTCATGCTCGATATGGTGCCGTTGATCCGCAAGCTGTCTGCCATCGGCGTGCCGCTTGTCTCGCGGCCGCTGCTCGATTGGCACCGTTCGATCTATCGAAGTCTCGGCGTCGACCCGAGCGATGTAAGAATTGTCACCGATCGCGTGGTCATGCTGAGGGACTGCGTGGTCAGCAACCGGCACAACGCCGAAGGAACGTATGCGGCATCGCCGCAAACGCGCGAGGTCTTCGAGGCGGTGCTCGGCAACGTCCTGGCGCGCCGGGCAGGCGCCGCAGCGAAGCGCATTTTCGTGGCGCGCACCACAAACAACCTCAAGCGTGAGATGCGCAACCGTCAGCAGCTCGCCGACGCGCTGGCAGGGCGAGGCTTCACCGTTGTTCATCCCGAGACGCTGCCGTTCGACGTACAGGCCGCGATCTTCGCGGGGGCCGACGTCATCGTCGCGGAGTTCGGTGCGGCGATGGTCAACGTCGTGTTCGCCAGTCCGGGCACCGAGGTGGTCGAGATCATTCCGGACGATCAGGACGATCCCTGGTCTGCTCACCTCTGCGCGTCTCTCGGTCTCGAGCACATCACCCTGTTTCAAAGGGTGGATGAGGCAGACCGGATCGCGTGCGAGGCCGGCGGCCGCGTGCTGAGGAATGTCTTCTTCGCATACGACGCGGACATCGAGCGCATATGCCGCGTGGTCGACAGCATTCGCCCACACTCCAAGTCAGAATGACGGAGGCGCAGATGGCAGCTACTGTGACGAACTCTCTCCTCACCGCGCTCGCGGTCGCTGCGCGGAGCGTTCTCCCCGCGGCCGCAAGAGTGCGACTGAAGGCAGCTGCGGCGAAGATCAAGTCGCCGATCCAGCTCCGGGCCGAGGCCGATGTCAGCCGCCTGCGTGCGGCTTACCTGGACCTGATGGGCGAGAGCCTGATCGGGCGCCTGAACCAGGATCCTGCGCTTCCGCTGTTCGAGCTCGATGGCTACCATGACAGCACGCGCGAGCATGGCCTGGACTGGCCAACGGCCGCGCCGTCAATGATCGGCGCAAAGCGCATGAGGAACGTGCGCACCGAGTGCGAGCGCGTGATCCAGTCGGGCGTGCGCGGCGATTTCCTGGAGACAGGCGTTTGGCGTGGAGGCGCGTGCATCATGATGCGGGCCGTTCTCAAAGCCTACGGGATCACCGGTCGCCGCGTGATTGCGGCTGACTCCTTCACCGGCCTGCCGCCCCCGTCAGACGGAGTCGCAGCCGACGCGGGGCATGACTTCAGCACCTACAAGGAGCTCGCAGTGCCGCTTGCCGAGGTCAAGGCGGCGTTTGCCCGCTATGGCCTGCTCGACGAGCAGGTGGTTTTCCTCGAAGGGCTCTTCAGGGATACGCTGCCCACGGCGCCGGTCGAGAAGCTGGCGGTGCTCCGGCTCGACGGCGATCTCTACGAGAGCACGATGGACGGCCTCGTCAACCTCTATCACAAGCTGTCATCCGGCGGATCGCTGATCGTCGACGACTACTATCTGCTCGAGCCCCAGCGCAAAGCCGTCGACGAGTTTCGTGCCAGTCACGGGATCACGGATCCGATCTACGCGATCGACCAGTTCGGCTGCTATTGGATCAAGGATCAGGCGAAGCTCTAGCCGTCCCAGGCATCTTCGAGTCGAGCAAGCCCAGCGTTGAAAGCGAATGTTGGGGCGCCTCGATGCAAAGCGATTTGTACGCGGTCGGTTGCATGGAGCCACGACATGGCTCCGGCCAGCAGGGGAGCGAATTCCGTGGGAAGCATCAGGCTCATGGCCTTCTTTCTAACCCAGTTCCATCCGACGCCGGAGAACGACGAATGGTGGGGCAAGGGGTTCACGGAATGGACCAACGTGACCAAGGCGCAGCCCCTTTTCGAGGGCCACTATCAGCCCCATCTTCCGACGGACCTCGGGTTCTACGATCTGCGCCTGCGCGAGACGCGGCGCGAGCAGATCACCATTGCGCGTCAGCATGGCATCGACGCGTTCTGCTACCACTACTACTGGTTTTCCGGCACGCGCCTCCTGCACCGGCCGCTCGACGACATGCTGGCAGACCCGGAAAGCGACATGCCGTTCTGCCTGTGCTGGGCGAACGAGAACTGGACGCGGCGGTGGGACGGAGCCGAGAGCCACGTTCTGATCGCCCAGCAGTATCGCTCCGAGGACGATCTGGAGTTCATCAAGAGCCTCATCCCGTTCTTCAAGGACCCTCGCTACGTGCACATCGACGGGGCGCCGGTGCTGCTTGTCTACTATCCCCAGCACATGCCGGACCCGCGGAGCTCGGTGCAGGTCTGGCGCGAATACTGTGCCTCGATCGGCATTCCGAGGTTGCACCTGGTCTGCGCACTGACGCACGGGAACCACGACTACGAGACGTTCGGATTCGATGCCGGCGTGCAATTCCCGCCGCATGCGCTGACGGTGCCGAGCTACAGCCACCTGGTCAACCTCCTCGGCGATTTCCGCGGTGTCGTTTACGACTACCCGGACATCGCCAATGCGCATCTCGACCGGCAGTACCAGGGCTGGAATGTCTATCGCTGCGTGTTTCCGAGCTGGGACAATACTGCCCGCCGCGGCGCCGGCTCCGTGGTCGTGCTCAACGGCACGCCCGGCAATTACGAGCGCTGGCTCGGAGAGGCCGTACGGCGCACCAGGCAAGACTTCCCCGACGCGGACCGCCTCGTCTTCATCAATGCCTGGAACGAGTGGGCCGAAGGCTGCCATCTGGAGCCTGACCGGAAATACGGCCGCGGCTTCCTGGAGGCCACGCTGCGGGTGAAGGGGGGCAGATCGGTTGTGTCGGGGTTCCGCGATGTCGGCCCGCCAGCGCGCTCACCGGAGCTGGGCCTGCGGCCGGCGGCGCGAGGCCTCCGGCCCATGCTGCACAGGTCGGCTTTGCTCCTGCGCAAGGCGCTGGGCCTGCTGCTGCTGCCGTTTCCCCGCATGCGGCAGCGTGCCGTGAATGCCTACCTGTCCTTGTTCAGCCAGCACGCCTGATGCATCCGGTACTGTCCCCCATCGTCCGGGTCATCATCGTCAACTTCAACGGCGGTCCTCATCTGCGCCGCTGCGTCGCGTGCCTGATCCGGCAGAGCGAGGCACGGTTCGAGGCAGTGATCGTCGACAACGCCTCAACCGACGGCTCGCTGGAAGGACTGCCGGCCGATCCGAGGCTGCGGCTGCTGCGGCTCCAGGACAATACCGGTTTTGCCAAGGGCAACAACATCGGCATTGCCGGCTGCGCGGCACCACTGGTGGCCCTTCTCAACCCCGATGCCTTTCCGGAGCCCGGATGGCTTGCCGCACTGGTGCAGGCAGCGCAATCCTGGCCCGACGCCGTCATGTTCGGCTCGCTGCAGGTCTGCGCCGATAGCCCTGAGCTCCTCGATGGCTTGGGCGACGTCTATTTCTGCGCCGGCACGTCCTGGCGCGGTGGCCATCGGCACGTGCGGCCGAGGATCGCCGCCGCCGCCGAGGCATTCGGGCCGTGCGCCGCGGCCGCTCTCTACCGTACCGAATGGTTCCGCCACGTCGGCGGCTTCGACGAGCGGTTCTTCTCCTATGCGGAGGATGTCGACCTCGCCTTTCGCCTGCGCCTTGCCGGTGGGCGCTGCATCCAGGTCCCCGATGCGGTGGTCGCCCATGTCGGCAGCGCCGTAACCGGCGAGATGAGCGAGTTCAGTGTCTATCACCTCACGCGCAACCAGATCTGGACGTTCCTGAAGTGCATGCCTTGGCCACTCCTTTGGCTTCTCCTCCCCGCGCATGTCCTCCTCGTCGTCGCAACCTTGGTCCGGGCACGACGCCACGGCCGGTCGCGAGCCGTCGCGCGTGGCGTGCGCGACGCCGTCTATCGCGTGCCCGAATTCTGGGTCGCGCGGCGGGCGGTTCAGTCGCGGCGACGAGCCAGCGTCGGAGAGATCGCGGCCGCATTGGCATGGAGCCCGCTCACTGTGCTCCGGCGTGCGCCTGTCTTGAAGCCTCTCCCCAGCGTACAGCCGAGACCGCCGCTATCTCAACCGGCACAGAAAGAGTTATCGGAATAAGGGTTCACTCATGTTCCCCGCCTACCAGCAGCATACTCGCGATTGGACGCTCGTCCTCTGGAAGCTCGGCAAATACCACCGATCCACTTTCTTCGTTGCGTTGACTTGGTTCGTCCTATTGACGGCGGCAATCCAATATTGTTTTGGAATCTACTACGAGACCAATGACGATGTCGGCATGATGATGCTGGCGCAGGGCTTCGGGCTGACGGACAAGCCCTCGGAGCTGCTGCTCTACTCCAACCGCATCCAAGGCCTTGTCGTCTCGAGTCTCGGTTGGCCATTAGGCTTGCCCGGCTACTCGCTCTACCTGTTCGCCTGCCTGCTCGTGAGCCTCGCGGCCATCGTGGCGGCGATGACGCGCTTCAACAAGGCGTTCTTTCTCAATCTTCTTGTCGTGAGCGTGCTCGCTCTGCGCCCGATCTTCGCGCCGCAGTTCACAATCATTGCCGCGCTTCTCATGCTCGCGGGCGTGCTCGCGCTGGAGCGTTATCGCTCGGGGGACGGGAATGCACAGCTGGTCGCTGCGGGCGCGTTCGCCGTGCTCGCCTTTCTCATGCGCCCGGAGGCGATGCTGATGGTGGCGCTGCTGAGCCTGCCGCTGGTCCTGCGCATCTCGCTCCTGACGCAGCGCGCGGTCCTTGTTGCCGGCGCTCTGACAGGCGCCGTCGTGCTCGCAGCCACTTGGTGGGATGTGGCCGGGTATCGCACTGCCGACTGGGCCGCATACAACGCCATGGACCTGCCACGCGCCTGGTTCACGGACTTCGCCAACACCTCACTCGTCCTGAAGCGGCCCCACTTGCTCGCGGCAGTCGGCTGGTCGGCAAATGACGTGCGGATGCTCGCTAGCGGATGGTGGCTGGACCCTGATGTCTACAGTCCCGGAAAGCTGAAGCAGGTCATCGATGACGTAGGTCTGATGGCGATGCTCACCCACGATCAGTCCCGGTCGGCGCTCTGGGTAAGGACGTTCATGATGCCCGATATGCTCCCCGGTACAACCCTGGCGCTTGCCACGCTCCTGTTCCTGCCACGTGCATGGCGCTGGCGCATCGCCGGTCTTGTCGTGACCTTCCTAGTGGTGACGCTCCTGTTCACCTTGGCCGGCCGATTCGACGTCAGCCGGATTTTCTATCCCGGCGCGGTGATTGTCAGCGTGATCGCTGTTGCGGTATGTCGTTCGCACCGCATCATTCACCTCACTGTTGGTGCAGTGGCAATCGTGGCAGCTCTCCTGTCCGCGGGGCACCATGTCGCGGTGGCAGATTCACGCCGGGTGGCCCAGGGACGCGCGGGCCACGCGCTGCTAAGCGCCCGCCCGGACAGTGTCGTGTTCGAATGGGCCGGCGCTCTGCCTTATGAAGCGCTCTATCCGGCTTTCATACGCCGCGACCAGAAGCCGGTTCTGGACATCTACAGTCTCGGTGCCGATCAATTGGCGCCCTACGCATTGTCCAGATGGGGCGGCGATGTCCGCAATGCCCTCGCCCGGTTCAGTGTTCCCGAAGGGGTCCAGATGATTGCAAGCGAGGAGCAAATAGACTTGCTTCGCACCTATTGCTACGAGCATTGGGACGGACGTCTTATCGTTCATTCGATAATACAGATCGGAAGCGGCCATCTGTATCACGCTGCATGCCGAAGCATTCCAAACATCAAAGACCAGCTTTGATGGTAGATATAACATTTCAAAATCCGCAATCCACTACTTAGCCAATCCACGCATCGACAGTCTTTGCCTTCCCGTTGCTACTCCAATAGAGTGAGATTTGTGGCAGAAACCCAGCAAGATCGCCATACGGGGGATAGGCATGGAGCGACCGGTTATTTCGGTGGCCACCACCATGTACAATTCCGAGCGCTGCATCACAGCATTCCTCCATGCAATGACGCGAGTTCTGGAAGAGATCGACTGTGCGTGGGAAATCGTTGTCGTGGATGATGGAAGCTCCGATAACAGCGTGAGCGTGTGCAGGGAGATCGTCGAAACCGACGAGCGCATAACTCTCGTCGAGCTCTCGAGGAATTTCGGCCACGAGCCTGCGCTGCTCGAAGCTATGAGGCAAACCAAAGGCGATTTTGTCTTTCTCATCGATTCGGATCTGGAAGAGCCTCCCGATACCCTGTTCGAAATGCTCGACCTCCTCCGGGAGGAGGTGACCGTGGATGTGCTCTATGGCGTGCAGAAAGTCCGCCGCGGCACAATTCAGCATACGCTCCTGGGTTGGCTGTCATACAGAGTGTTCAACAGACTCTCGGGGGTGCCGATCCCCAACGATGTGCTCACCGTGCGCCTGATGACGCGCCGGTATGTCGATTCCCTCCTGCGCTACAATGAACGCACCATTGCCTTGGCGGGCCTGTTTGCCTTGGCTGGCTTCGAGCAACGCGCCATTCCTGTCGAGAAGGGTTACAAGGGCTACACATCCTACACCTTCGCGAAGCGAGTGGCGGTATTCCTGCGCTACCTGATCATCTTCACCTCGGTTCCTGCCAATGCGATCACGGCCACCGGGCTAGCGACAGCAGTATTCGCTGCGACCTATGCCGGCTATGTATTCGGCGCGTACTGGCTGACGACCGACCCAGTCGAAGGCTGGACAACCCTTGTCCTTCTGGTCCTCTTCTTCAATGGGCTTCTTCTGACCAGTGTCGGTATCTGTGCTGCCTATCTCTCCTTCATATTCCAGGAGGTGAAAGGACGGCCGGTCGCCATCGTGAAGGAGAATGGCGCTACGCGCTCGATCGCGCCCGTACCCCGCATCAAGGAGCGGATCTGATGCGCCTCGTCGATCAACAGAACAGGCAAGGACCGTTGCACAATTCGATCGGAGCCGCCGGTCGCAATCCCGCCGAGGCGGACGAGCACAGGGTGCTTGCCGCATATCAATCATTGTACGCCCAGCATGGAGCGGCACCGGTGTCGCTGGGCCTGCGCCCGACCTCGCAGGCGGTGCGCTTTCGAGCAGTGCTTGAGAATTTCCGGGACAGCCCACCCGAAAGCTTGATCGATCTCGGCTGCGGTTTCGGAGACCTGTTGCCCTTTCTGAGGGAGGGCGGCTGGGCTGGCACTTATCTCGGACTGGACATGATGCCGGAATTCATCGAGGTTGCGCACGAACGCCACGAGCGTGATCCGAGCGCGTTCTTCATGGCCGGGCACGTATTGACGCAGGAGCTTCCAGCCAAAGGCTTCGACTGGTGTGTGGCGCTTGGCCTGTGCAATCACCAGCGCGAGGCTGGGGCCATGGCTTTCATAGAAGCCCTCATCGCCCGCTCCGTCGCGCTCGCACGCCGGACAGTCCTCGTCGATTTTCTCAGTACGACATCGGACAGGCGACGGGACGATCTGTTTTTCACCGATCCCTCAGCGGTTGCCGCCTTGGCCCTCCGCCACAGCCGCCGCGTTGTCGTCGATCATTCCTACATGCCGTTCGAGTTCATGCTGAAAATCCGCGTTGACGACTACGTTGTGCCGAATGAGCCATTTTTTTCCGAACCACTCTGACAAGCACTCGCTCCTGACTCGGGCAAGCGCCGCACAGGGAACAGCGGGTGCGCGTATGAACGGATATCCAGTTGGCGTCCAACATAGCGAGCCGCTTCGGTCCCCATGTTGAAGAGCAGATCGACGGTCGAAACCTTGGGCTCGAATTCTCCCCAAAGCTGGGAGTATGGCCGATAGCCCGCATAGTCCATCCACTCCACTTCGATTCCGGCGGATGCCATGGCTTCCTCATCGAGATAGGTCCTGGCTGCAGGTGCCGTCAGGTACCGCGTGGCGCCCGCTGCCTTGCACAAGAGAATTATCCGCTCGGTGCGATCGAGATGATCCAGCGCTTCCGCGGGGATATAGTTGCTGGTGCGGCTGATCACAGTCCCAATACGGAGGTAGTCTGCAAAGCGGCGGAGCAGCCGCTCATTGACGACAGTCAGCAAGGATTCGGCAGCGAGCTCGCCATAGAGCGGCTCCAGCCAATCCAGGACCTCCGCGAAGAACGCAGCCTTACGATAGGCATGACGAAAGGAGGCGAGATGCTTGACCGCCCACCGAGGATCGGCGATGCGCGTTTCCTCGATGCGCTGGCACGTCGAGAGACGACCGGAGCTTCTCACTGGCACGGTGAGCCAGATAAGGCCCGACTGGGTCTTGATTTGATTGCGGTTGCGCCAGTCCTTGTGCGTATACTGGACGCTGTCGGCTATGAGGAACTCGTCGCTTTTCCGTATGAGGTCGAAGTACCCGCGCCAGGGAATGTAGTTGGATTGGTTGATGCAGATCGTCTTGGTCATTGTCCACCTGAGCTTGAGCGACCATAGTGCTGCTTTAGGCCGGCATCTCCCAGAACCGCGGCGCCGCGCCATGTTCCATCATTCGCTTGAACGAGGATGACAATGGGGGCCCAGGGTCTCATCTATCTCGTCCTTACGCTGTTCCTCTCGCTCTATGGCCAACTCGTGCTCAAGTGGCGCGCGCTCGAGATTGGCAAGACTTCCGCCGACCAGGGGCGCCTAGGGTTCGCCGCCTCAATGCTGCTCGACGCCTGGGCTCTGACTGCCATAGTTGCTTGCGGGCTTGGCCTGCTCGCATGGATGTACGCGCTCAATCACGTTGCGCTGGCACGGGGATACGCGTTTCTCGCCCTGCTCTACGTCCTCGTTCCTCTCTGCACTTGGTGGCTATTCGACGAGCGGCTGGCGCCGCTACAGATCGGGGGGATCGGATTGATCGTGCTGGGAGTGATCTTGGTGGGGCTCGGCACCGCGGAATAGCAGGGCCTTGCGCAACGTCGGCAAACCGGCCGGCATTCTTCGAGCCAATAGGTGCATCATGTAGATATCTCAGCGCGGCACCAATCTTGTCAGGTGGCCGTAGAGGGAGCTCGCAGAGTGCGCTACCGCTTCGATCAGTACCTCCTCGTTCTGAGCAAGCTTGAGTGGATGCGCCTCCGTATAGAGGTGCCCATCGTCTCCCTTCAGCTTCCACGCGACTGCGCTGTCGAAGGCCAGCGTATGTGCACCGCCCGCGTCCCGGACGTGCAGGTGGTAGCGATGTCCGGGACGGAGACCTTGCGGCAACAGGATCCGGTCATCCTCGATGGTCACCGACGCCATTTGAGCAACCGACACATTCCAGGCGATCGTGGGAGCGTCGCGAAGAGCAATGACGCCGTCGAAGCCCTGCTGGCGTTTCCACCGCCCACCGTCGGTAGTTTGCTCGACGATATCGATCGGGAAGAAGTGCCCTGGGGGCGTCAGTCTGAGGTACCACGTTCCTGGTGTGTCACCGACTTTGACGGGACCAGCCACCCGAAACCCCATGTAGCCGAGCCGCTCCCACCGTTGCCCGTCCCAGACTGCAGAGGCAAAATACAGACCATAGTCACCGGCTTTCGGCACCTGTGGCGCCGCAAGCGTTCCGCGGGAACGCAGGCCGATGAGAAGCGGACCATTCCACGATTCATCGTTGGCGCTCGCCCAAATGGCTGCGACCTGGGCAGAGTCTTCCAGACGGATGTTCGTGTGGGCCGCGTAGGTCCCTTCGTTGCTCAGTGCATACGTTGGCTTCATTGTCGCAAGCGCCCAGGCCGCGAGCCCTGCAATCAGTACGAGAGCAACGCCGAAGACTGCCGCCGCACTCCTGCGCTGGCGTACGGCCTTGAGGGGATCTGACATCGCCGCTCCTCCAACTCCCTCACGTCACAACGCTGCGCGCCGGTCCGTACGCCGGTCCCGCCGTCGCCAAACGACGGCCAACCGAGCCACGTCGACCGAGGACGATCCTTCGCACCGCGGCTACGACACGATCCTGGTCCGCCTCCGACAAGTCGGCATACATCGGCAAGCGCAGGAGCCTGTCCGCCGTATCATCGGTCACAGTCATCGTTCCGGCGGCCCGGCCGAAGCGCAGCCCTGCCGGTGCGCTGTGCAGCGGAACGTAGTGGGTAACGGCGTTGATTCCGTCGGCGTTGAGGGAACGCACCCAATGGTCACGCAGGGCCCTGTCGGGTGCAAGCATGAAATAGATATGCCCGTTGGCCTCACAATGCGGCGGCACCACCGGCCGCTGCAATATGCGCGGGTCGATGTCGGCGAGCGCCTCGTGATAGCGAGCCCACGCCGCCTTCCGCCGATGCGTGATTCCGCCGCTCGCGCTGAGCTGGGAAAACAGGAAGCCGGCCAGGATATCGCTCGGCAGGAAAGACGAGCCCACATCGATCCAAGTATACTTGTCCACGGTGCCCCGCTTGAACTGCACGCGGTTTGTACCCTTCTCCCACAGGATTTCGGCCCTGTTGGAGAAGGAGGGGTCATTGACGATCAACGCCCCGCCTTCCCCCGAAACGATGTTCTTGCTCTCGTGGAAGCTGATGGCGCCGACCTGGCCGAGCGTGCCGAGCGGACGCTTCCGGTAGCTCGCACCCAGCGCCTGAGCCGCATCCTCGACAACGATCAGGTTGTGGCGCTCGGCGATGTCCAGAATCACATCCATCTCACAGCTGACGCCGGCATAATGCACAACGCAGATGACCCGTGTGCGCACAGAGATCGCCGCCTCAATTTTGGCCTCGTCGATGTTCAGCGTATCCGGTCGGATATCCACGAAGACCGGAACGGCACCTCGCAGCACGAAGGCGTTGGCCGTACTCGTGAACGTATAGGATGGCATAATGACCTCGTCACCGGGGCCGACGCCGGCAAGGATCGCCGACATCTCCAGTGCCGCCGTGCACGAATGGGTCAGCAGCACCTTCCGTGCGCCCAGCTTGCCCTCAAGTAGCGCATGGCATCTCTCAGTGAACCGGCCGTTGCCAGAGATCCCGGAGGCAAGGGACTCGGACATGTTCGGCAGCTCCGATCCATCCAACGACACCTGATTGAAGGGGATGAGATCTTTCATGCGTCTCGCCAATCGATAAGGTCTTGCTTCAAAGCGATGGTACCAACTCATAACTGCTGCCGAGAGCTCATGAGCGTGCGCAGACCAGTAGATCGGCAGGACTCAACTTATGATTCCTGACAATCGCGCGCTGCATTTGATGTTTCCAGACCCATGTAGCGTCTGTGCACAGCCCTTTCGTCGGTCGGTATATCCGAGATAGGACAGCGAGGCTGAGACACTGATGCGTGGGTATTAGCCAGAGAGCCCGGGGGTGCACTCTCGCTCCTCACTTAGGCTTGACGCGGTATATCCGACCAAAGGAATTGGCGAACACCGGCTCGTCCACCAAGTGGCTGGCGTCGGTTGTGTCGACGTACCAGGCGACGCCGTCGGCAAGCCGCATTGCATCGTAGTGACCGCTGGCCAAGGCCTTTTCCGCGGCACCCTGGACTTTCAGCCTGCGCTTGGCCGCCTCGGCGCGATCGCCACCGAGTATGAGCTGAAGAGCAGGTGTCGCCAGATAGACGGCTCTGTTGGCGAGACTGGCGATGATAACGCCGTTGTCGACCAGCTTGCTGGCGGGATCGAGCGGGCCGATCGCGATGATCTCGCTCGGTGTCGTGCGCCTGTTGAGATCAGATGCCAACGCCACCACTCCGCGATCGACAACCGGGCGGTAGTAGACCGTGGCGGCCCAACCCATCCGTCCCCGCGCAGGATCAAAACCGGTCGCCATGGCCAGGAGTACTGCCGACAGGGCAATTGAGATGGCGGCTGTCGTGAAGGTTGCCCCGGTGATGCGCATGCGCGGTGCGGCAGCACGCGGACGTAGCGCGCTCGCGGCGTGCGCGGACAGCAGGATGACGGCGATCATGTAAGTCAGAGGGAACGGCCGGTGTGCATACTCCGAGCTGTCACCATTTTGGCCGGCAGGCGCGAGGGCGAGGAGTGCGAATTGCCAGCCGAGAAGGAGCGAAAAAAACACGTCGATCTGTTTCAGACTGGGCTTTGCTCTCCCCAACCCGAGCCACAGGCTCGCAAGCGGGATGACGAGCAGATATCCGAATATCAGCGGCACCAGGAGCACTGCCCGTCCGACATTCGCCAATGGCTGCGGCTGGGACGACACCAGCCGATAGAAATCGCCATATCCGAGTCGGTTGTCGATATCGTTGCTCATGGACTCCAGAAACGCGTTCGCTCCACTGAATCCGGAAACGAGATCCCGCAAGTGGGGACAGCAAGCGAGAGCAATCAGCGCACCCAGAGACGCAATCCCTGCTGCAAGCGCGGCGCCTCGCCGGCGCACGCGGATGGCGGGCATTCTGAGCATTGCCATGACGAGAAATGGTGGAGCCAGCAGCACGAAGATCTGCGCCCGTACCTGGAACAGCAAGAGCACAAGCAGAGAGGCTACGATGATCGCCGCGCCGTTGCGGGTGCTCGCGCGCTCTACAAGGACGAGAGCAGCCGACGCGATGGCCAGGGCGTAGCCCGTGCCCGGGCCTGTGAACAACAGCCAATGGAAGTCGAACATCGCATGGCTCAAGCCGTACTGCACCCCCGCTGGCACGAGGAGGAGGGCCAGGGCGAAAAGGCCGGCACGCAATCCGCCCAGCCTGACGGCAAGCGTCACACCCCCCGAATAAGCGAGGAGGAGGCCCAAGGGCAGCAGGAACCCAGAAGCTGCTGCGAGCCCTGGCAGATCGAAGAGAACCTGGACCAGAGCCGGAAGCATGAAGATACCGTAGTGGTAGAGAGGCAGCGGCGCTCCGGCCAGCAGAATGTCCCCTTTCACCCACGGACCGGGCGCTCCGAACTGGGCAACCTCGGCGCCATGGATAAAGTAATCCACCCACAGAGGGAGCACGCCGGTCTTCTCCAGCGCCGGGACGGCCGCCACGATGTCGCGACAAAAGAAGCAAACCGTCGCAGCGGGAACGATCAGCAGCACGAGGTCGAGGATGGGGAGCCTGCGTGCAAGCGCCTGTTGACCCCTACAGAGGAAGCCCGAGGCGATCACCACCAGAAAGCTCCATATGACGAAACTCGTCGCCACACCGGCACCGCAGATAAAGTAACCAAAGAGGAGAGAGGTTGTAGCGACCGCGTAGCCGCTGATAATTGCGATAATGAGACGACCAGCGAATGGACCGGGCACCGCACACCCGACGACGAGCTGGCCGGACAAGACGACCACATTGGCACCAACGAAGAAAAGCAGCATCCGGTCGATCGCAAGAGCTGCCCCTGAGCGATACAAAAGAATCAAAGAAAAGACGGTCAGCACCAGAGCTCCCGCGAATGTCGGAAGATGATGCGAGCGCGATCCAATCTGCGCCAACTGGTTGGAATCCTGCCAGCGGGGTGCAACGAGCCGCCTTTTTAGACTTATTTGCGGCGTAAGCGCGTTTGGAATCATTCCGCCTCTCCTCGACAAGGCCGAATAGCTTCAACTGCTGGCACTCCGCCGAATAAGTGATGGATTGTTTCGGAAAAGCGCGACCGCGAAAGCGTGTCTCCAGATCGTGATTATTGAAGGTGGACGCGCCAGATGCCGCCCACGACCCGCCACCATTGGTGTTTGGCTTTGAGTCGGCCTGCGGTCAACCTCCGCGCAATACCCAGGCGCTCTTGACACCTACTCCGGGACGAGGACGCCGACCGCAAAGGATCGGATCTATCCACATCAAGAGAGACTAATCTAACGGCTAACATCAGACATATGTATGCCTATAGATCGCGGTGTTTCACATATCCTAGCTGCAAACCTGAGCTAAAGGGAATAGCTATGCCGTTTCCAGCGCCTAGAATAACAAGCTGAACGCAATCCCCCCATAGGCTCCCTCACCCCCCCCGACACCGCCGCCGCCGCCGTTGTCGCCAGCGACGAACTGATAGCCGGCATTCAGCGTCACCTCGATAGGAGACATCAGGGGCAGCGCCTTCCAATCGAAGATGAAAAATCCTCCAATACGCTGGGCGTCGAACCCTACATTCCCGAGCGCGACGCCTTCCGGACCAAAGGCAAAACCCTTCAGATTCCGGCCGATGCGGGCCCGCGCCCAATACGTCTGAAATGAGGTAGAGTATTCGCCAGCCACAGAAAAGTAGATGGGCGACTCGTTGCGCAGAGTTTCAACGTCAGCCGCTATTTTGAAGCCCCATTCGGTACCGCGCACCTCGTCCGTCGGATCATCAGGATGGGGGTTGTAGTGCTGGTAATCGACGCCGATATATAGGCCGCCGTCTATGTTGCCACGGGTCATCCTGTACCCGAGCATGAAATCGCCTTGATATCCGCGTCCACTACCCGGATTGAGATCGTATGCAACCCAGCTGCCGAAGACACGCGCGTGGAAGCCGTCCCGGTCGAGATCTCCATTGAGCGCGACCGTCGCCCCACTATACAAATAGTGCTCGCCCCTGGCAGGGTCGTAGCCCGAATACCAGACACCGCGCTGGGTACCGCCATTATCGTCGGCTGTCCGGCCTGCCTCTTCCTGCCCCTGGGCCACTTGTGGCGTAAGAGCTGCAATCAATAGTGCACCGCCTGCCCGGAATGCGATGCTCTTGTTCTTGCGCATGGGGTGCATTCTTCCACCGGCGTCGCTGGTTCGACTGCCTGGAGGGATCGATGATTCGACCACCCGCTGCAGCAAAAAAAATAGCAGTGCGTAGCAAGATCATCCATCGTGCTCGCGGCGACACACTCCCGCATCCGATGGCCTATAGTGATCACCTGACGAGGCACGACCGACATACGCTCGGCGCGCCAAATGTGAGAGCACGCCCGCGCTGCATGCTGCAAGCTATCTGCCCTCTGCGCCTGACGTTCCTGGACCGCAAATTGCCGCAACCCGCCAGCTAGAAGCCATGTTTTCTCAGGAAAGCGATGACGTCGCGGGTTGCAGCTGCCTTTAACGTGCTCGTCCCGCCACAGCAGGTTGCCCCAAGCGTCATGCAGTTCTTCCTAGCCCATCCATGCCAGTCCGCCTCGGGTATCGGCTCACCGGTATTCGCGGAAAACATCTCCCCGCTGTCCTCGACCCAAACCCGACATTTGGAGTAGTTTTCCACCCTGCGGTCGTATTCCGGAGAAGCGCCGAGCTCCTCCCATGCGTGGTGCGCGCCCTCATAAACTCTTGTCTCTATGCGGGTGTTCCTTGCCTGTCGCATCCGATCCGCCTGCTGCAGACAGGGCTTCGGCGGCGTCTGATCATCAAGCTCGGCAAGCATGAAAAGAACAGGCGCTCCTGTATTACCGGGATTCTGTGTGATCCAGGTGCAATCGGGCGAGATCGCGATGTGCGCCGCAAATTTATCTGTCTGCATACCCGCCCATTCCCGCCGAATGCTCAGAGCGGTATTCATGGCGACCGTTCCGCCCTTGGAGACGCCCATTATGGCGATCCGGTCACTCCTGAACCTCTTATCCCCCGCCAATCTCTCGAGCGCCGCAAACGCATCGAGTTCCATATCCCATTCCGTGAATGCGCTCTGGTCGTACAATGAAGTCGTGAACCCGCGCGAAGTAAAACTGTCAACAATCAAAGTTCCAATACCCATTCTGGCAAGCTCGTTCGCATAGTAAATCTCGCGCTCCTCTTCGACGCCGCCGCTTGATGGTGCAATGACGACAGCCGCTATGGGAAGACTGTGCCCGCGCGGCATATAGAGCGTTGCTTTGATCTTAATGCGTCGACGCCCATCCGCATCTGCCGGCGACTTCGTCAAAAAGGTCATGGTCTCCTTGGTCGGTGGCTCCTCAGGGACCCCAGTCGCCATCGCCGCCATTAAGCACACCAGGAACGCCAATGAATAGAAGGCGCACCTCCAGTTCACGACGAATGCGGTCGAGGGACTTCGCGGAAGCGTGCTCACGGCAGGACCCTGGCTAGGTGAACAGGAATTCTATATTATAGCGCACCCAACCCAACTCGGCTTCCCGCCGCAGCCAGAACCAAGCCGCCCTTTCATTCAAATCAACAATCCCCCGGGCAATCGTGCTACAATTGAAGATACTGCATCTTCTACCCTGACTCGTATCGCTCAGCAGGCGCTCGAGGCTCGAACGCGCCATCGACGGAGATACGTGCTTACGGGCGGTCTCGAAGCGAGTAAACGTGCTTCGGTGGCCGGCCGCGCACTTCTGCTCCTGAACGGCACCGCCAACAGGATGATTGGTATGGACAAACGGAGTGCGAGGCCGGCACATGACGTAGTCGGCGGCTGTCGCCTCTATCGACGTGACACGGCCGGCTCGGTCCACGAGATTGTGCGCAAAACCCGATGATCGCGGGATAGCCAGCAGGTCGTCGAGTTGCATCGCAACAGCTCCTAGTTCGGATAACTCTCTCGCCAGCACTACTTTCGGCACGCCTATTTGCTTGTACTCATTTTGAAGACTATTTATCGTCTGGATATGGCCTGCCGAGCATATGGTAAGCGCGGTGCCACCCAAGGGGGAGCCGTAATAGTAGAGCTGCAAGGTCGTCATGCTTCCGCACTTCTTCTTCAATATGCAGATGTCCTCTGCTGCGTCTCTGTCCCAATCCTCATTGTGACCTATCAACCCACCGCCATTTGTGACTATGGTGGTGCATTGTTCAGATGCATCGCTGTCGAGCTCATCCTTGATGCTCATCGTCCAGAGATCGAGGAGGGCAACGTTCGCCGCCGCCGCGTACGCCTTGAGTTCCCGTGCGCGGGCTGGGAAATATTGCTCTGTACTGTTCAGGAGCAATGCCGCCCTCCGCTTGTGGTCCTCCCACGCTTTGGCGGCGCGCGCTTCGGAGACGTAGCGCCGCACAGTGGAGGCAAACATGAGGCCAAGCTGGTGCCCGCAATGCTCAGGATCGCTCCCTTCTATTTCGTGATAGTGTTGGTGCGACATGTATGGCCTCTCGGCAGCCGAAAGACGAAGGGCCTCTCTAGGGCCAACTTCATCTTCGGTTCAGCAGATAGCACAGTTATGTTTGCCATGTGACAGGTAACGTGAACCTGATGGTCCCCCGTCGCACACGGCTCTTTCGTGGATCTTCGTCTGCTGTTGGCGGATCTACAGTCCAATGGAGGTCGGCATGAGGCCCACGGTTGGCACGGCGCGCTCTTGGAAAGGGACGGGTCCCTATTTGGGAGTAGGAAGGCATGGCAGGCATATACAGTCCGCAATTTTGGCGTGCACACTGATATTCGCTTGCGCTGCCCCCTCAGTAGACGAGGCGGCGTCGGAAACTCCAACACCGAAGTCGCTTACATGCTCTCGGCCCGGTCAAGTATGGTGGAATGAGCTCCTCGCAGGGGACGCGGGAATACTAACTGCTTTCTATACCGAAGTAATCGGTTGGACGACCAAAGCCGTTAACCCGCAGAACACCGCAGTGGCGGCGGAAAGCGCAGAGGATCGCTACATAATTTTCATGGAGGGCTCGCAGGAAGCCGCGGGCCTTATAAACGCCGACCACAAGGACGCAGTGTATTCCGGCAAAGGCTGGTTCACCTATATTCATGTCCGTGACGTCGATGCGGCCGTGGCCAAGGTCCAAGAGAAAGGGGGCACAGTCGTTCGGTTGGCTACCACGACAGCCGAAGGGGATCGTATTGCCGTCGTCAGCGATCCGCTTGGTAACGTATTCGGATTGGTGACGCCCGCAAATACCGGCTGTTGAACGACATCTCGCGCACGCTCAGAGTTCGCGGGCCAATGGCGGAGGGTTCGAGACGACGGGCCCTTCGCCGCCACTCAGCACGTTTGGCGACAGGCCCCGAGCCTGGATTTGGTCGCTCCCGCGCGATCAGGCTCGTTTCTTCTAGTCACAACAGCAGCACAACAGCTCGCTTGCTCGACGACGTATACACGGAACCGCTCAGGTCCGCCATGGCTGCAGGGCGCGCGCACGACACGTGGAACTGGCGGCAGCCTGAATTCGAACGCGTCGAGGCCCATGGCCAGCCCCTCCCCAATGGATTTCAGCGCAGCCTCCTTCAGCGTCCAAAGCTGGAAGAAGGTCCGCAGGCGCTCCTCACCGTCTGCGCTGCTGACAGCCTTCGCCTCGGCTTCCGGGAAGAGATGTTGAGCGACCGCCGACGCGTCCAGCAGCCTCGTCCGGTCCTCGAGGTCGACACCCACACCGAGCGTCCACGACCAGGCCCCCAAGAAACCCCGCCGGCAGGAGGAAAAACTGAACCAAAGTTCCGGCAAGTCCGGAAGGTAGGCCCGCCCTTTCGCTGTCTGGCGGAAAACGATCTCGGATAGCGGACGTCGCGATCCCAGCGCCACAGCCGCGCAGTAGCGCTGAAATGCGCGCCGCTGCTCGAATTGCGCCCTGGCGGCCTCCGTTACCAGGCGGCCGGCCATCTGCACCTCAGAATGGGACAGGACCGCCGCCCACCGCCTGGAGGCCTCGGGATCATACGAGATTGGCGCAAACAGGGCACAAGCCGCATCGGCCACCGACGGAGGCGTCCAATCTCGCGCGTTGGCAGCGAAGAGAGCTCGGACCCACTCACCACGACCGCTCGTCATCCGATGCCGTGCGCCTGCTAGGCCGCCTCTTACCAGATGCTTTGTGCACTTGCCTCGGTCAGATCACCTGGCTCAGGGGGATCCCGTGCCCGCGAAAGCCCTCGGGCATGGTTTCTCCTTTCATCAGCAGAGATAGCGGACCAAGGACAGCCCCCCGTTCCATCACAGTAGAGTAGAGGACGACGCTAGCATTGCCGACTGTGCAGCCATCACCGACCTTAAGTGCTTCAGACTTCATCACCCGGTCCTCAAACAAGTGGTTCTGCAAAACTGCGCCTGCATTGAGAGCTACATGGTCCCCAATCTTCACGAGATCAAACTCGGAGAAGAGGTTGGTTTCAATGTAGCAATAGCGTCCAATCTTGCAGCCGAGCATCCTCAAGAGGACTGACGCAAATGGTGTGCCGAAGAGGTTGGATATCAACGGAGCCATCAAACTTTCGTACAGCCCATTTATGAGCTCGTTCCACCATACGTACCGGCTCCAAAGCGGGACAACTACGGGTCGGTATCGCCCCATCAGCACCCATTTGAGGCCGATCACGCTCGCGAGGACGATCAAGATACCTGTCCATGCTAGAAGCGCGATCGCTGTATGCACTCTCCAAATTCCATATTGCTCATAAACGGCGGGTATTACCAGAAGTGCCAGAGCGCCGATGGCCCCCAGCACATATCCGGGCAGAACCACTCGCAAACCATCGATCAACGCCCGTTGCAAGTAGAGCCAAACCGTTGGGTTGAATGTCGTGCTGGGGTCAAAGCCGGTTATCTTTTCTCGATTCGGCAGCTGGAAGGCGGGCGATCCGAGCCAGTCGGTATCGCCCGAAATGTCGCCTCGGGAGCGCGGAGGGGCTGATAAGACTCCGAGCAGGGAGCGGCTGCCCAGGTTAACGCCGGCGGGCAGAATCGCACTGTTGCCAATGAATGTACGATCGCCGATGCGAGTTGGGGCGAGCTCAAAGCGACCAAGGTGCGTTCGAGCACCAGCTATCATGCAGCCATCGGCGAAGAAAACGCCGTCGCCTGCGCTTACCATGTCCGGGTTTAACCTCCAAACGGTCGACATTTCAGTGTTGCGACCGAGGCGGGCGCCGAGGAGGCGCATCCAGGAAGGGAGATAAATGGTGGTGAAAAGCGGCAACCCAACAACTCTCAGGAGTTGCATGACAACATGATCTGACAGCCAGTAGCGAAGATATGCAAAGGAGTGCATGCGATAGACCCCCGGCTGCGGCCGGGGATTGACAAGCTTCTTGAAGAGAGCCCCCCACAATGCAAAGGCGATAATTGACATCGGCACGAGGAGGGCAAATGCCGGCAGGAATACGCCAACAGGATAATGCAGGAGAAGGATCGCGCCGAGCCAGACAGCAACGGCTGGGGGGAGCAGGAGCACGAGCGCTGCCGCAAGTCCGCATGCGAGCTGAAAAGCGCAGAAGACAAGTAGCCACGGCACACTCGACCGTTCGGGAGCGCCTTCGGGAACGGCGATTTCTCCGGCACGAGCCGGAGAGCCCCGATATGAAGCACCGATTGGAACCGTGTTGCCATCAGGCAGCATGGATTGGTCGTCAAGGCAGCTGTCGTCCTCCATGGTTACATTGAGGCCCAAGACGGAATGACTGCCAACAAAGCAGCGATTTCCGATCTGAACCCCACCAATGATCAACTGACCATCTTCAATCCTCAGACCGGGGAGGTGGGTGTCGGCCCCGATGCTGACATCGTCACCGACACGAATGCAGTCCCAAGCGTACACGAGGCCGGCGTTGAGAACGCACCCAGCCCCCACCTTCGCGCCCATGGCGCGCCAGATCGCCGGCGCAAGCGGCGTGCCATCGAAGGCCGATATTTGGCTTAAGTGCTGAAGCCTGGATACAACCCACCAGCGGATGTAGTATCTCCCCCACAAAGGATAGCGTCCCGGGCGATACCGACCAATAATGGCCCATTTAGCAATCACCGCGATAAGGATGAGGGCCGCCCACGCTGCCAGTGCAACGCCCAGTCCAGTTATCGCAAGCTCTAGGACGGAGGCACGAAATTGGAGTGCGTCGATAGCGAGCGGGGTTAGGTAGAGCAATGGAAGCGCCAGGATCGGGATCACAGACATAAGGTAAAGGACTTGAACAAGAGTTGTGGATGGGGGTCTTTTTGGGAATCCGATCGACGAAACGGCGTCTTGAGATTGCTTGCTCCGGGGCGGATCGGCGACATCCGCTAACCCTCGGTGATCGATGAAGGCTGCAAGTCGGCGGACGGTTGGGTTGGCATAAACGTCCCTTATAGGCACGCTCAACCTTAGCTCGCTACGCAGAGCATTGACGAGCTGAGCCACGAGCAGTGAGTGACCGCCAAGCTCCGAAAAGAAATCCTGATCGAGCCCTACTCTCGGCAACCGGAAACTCTTGACAACGACGGCTGCGACGCGAGCTTCCAAGAGCGTCATATCCTCTTGGGGCCGATCGGCATCGGCGACAAGCGCTTGCTTCGGCTCAGGCAGCTTGCTGCGATCGACTTTGCCGCTGGCCAAAGTCGGAAATTGCTGAAGGGCATCGAGATGGGTCGGGATCATGTAGGCAGGAAGCTTGTCTCGCAACGTACGGAGGATTGCCGGGCGATCGATGGAACTGGCACCGGGCGTGAGCAGGACGTAGGCGGCAAGGCTCTCTACACCTGCGTGCCCATGAACGCGGACAACTGCTGCAGCGATCTCCGGGTGCTCCATGAGCACCGACTCGATCTCGGCCAGCTCTATCCGATGCCCGCGGATTTTGACCTGATGGTCTATCCGGCCCAAGAATTCGAGCTCACCATCATACTTCTGTCGTACGAGGTCCCCGGTTTTGTAGAGGCGTTTGGTCTCTCTGCAGGACTCCGTAGTTGGGGCTGCTGGGGGCGCCCATTCGATAAAGCTCCGTGCTGTGAGGTCGGGCTGATTTATGTACTCTCGCGCGAGACCTGGCCCGCCAATAAACAGCTCCCCCTTTTGGCCGCGATGCACTGGCTGCAATTCGTCGTCCAGGATGTGAACTTCATAGCCGCGCAGTGGCCATCCGATTGTAACCGGCTTGCCTTCCCGCAGCACGGCAGCCGTCGTGTTGACGGTCGACTCTGTCGGACCATAAACGTTGAGCATTGCGGAAACGCGTCGGGACCAGCGATTGACCAAATCTACCGGACATGCCTCGCCGCTAACCACGAGCTGCCTGAGAGAAGGAACGTCGGGCGGGAGAGTAGAGAGAAGCGTCGGCACCGTGGACAAGAACGTGATTGCTCGGTCCTTGAGAAAGGCAGCCAGATCGGCGCCGAAACGCGGTGTCGTGTTATCGCCACAAATCAGCGTTGCTCCGTTGGAGAACGCCATCCACATCTCTTCAACAGAGCCGTCGAAACCGAGGGAGAATCCTTGGAAGACCCGATCTCGCTCTGTCGTGCAGCACACATCATTGAATGCTCCCACGAAGTGTACGACATTGCGATGCTCCGTGACGACGCCCTTAGGGCGGCCGGTTGTCCCCGAAGTAAACAGCACATAGCAGGGATCGGTCGGCTTCACTCCGACCGCGGCACACGTCAACCGCCTGTGCGAGAGGCCGCGCGCTCCGCAGCGATAATCCTCGATAATCACCAGCGCACCGCGGCAGATCTTGCTCAGACGGTCTGCGCTGGCGGCTTGCGTCACCACCACGGTCACATTTGCAGTCTCGGCAATGTATCGCAAGCGAGCATCCGGCAGCGAAGGTTCGACCGGCACATACGCCGCACCAGCCTTGAGCACCGCAAGAATAGTGATGATCGGCCACTCGGATCTCTCCAACGAGATGCCTACGATGTTTCCTGGTCCCACACCGAGGTGGCGCAGATGCCCCGCCAGCCTGTTAGCCTCCGCCTCAACTGCTCCATAGCTCCAAACCCGATCGCTGCACTCCAGCGCGCGTCGGGATGGGTCACGGTCCGCTTGGTGCTCGAAAATCTCGTGCAGGCAGCCCAGCGCCACTGACCCCGGGACCGGACCAGGCTGCGGTTCACCGGCCAACGTCGGAAGCCGCCCGCGCGCAACGGCCTCTAGCCCGGCGACAGCATGAACGTTCCGCACACCCCCAGGGACAAACTTGTCAGCAGCCCGGAGGATGACGCCGCCATCTTCCTCTTCCTGGTCGAAGCTTGTGAGCTCCATCGGGTCAATCCTCATGCCCGGCTCATCGCGCCGATCGACCTCGGGTACGCATTCAGCATCCACGAGTTGCCCTGGCAGCATCCGCCGGCGCCACTCCGACCCTCCGACCATGTCGGCGCGCATCGGTTGTCCTCAGTTGGACTCGTGCGCACTCATCGCTCCTCGCTGACCCAGGGAGCGGCCGCGATCACCAAAGTGGGGCAGGCGGGCTAGAATTGCGTCGCGACCTCCCATGCGCCATTCTGTCTGGGCGACTTCGCCAAGCGAGCGCAAAGGATCGAAGTAGAAGTACATCCGGTTCGGATTTACTGCCGGTGCGCGAAAACCTATTATTCCATATTTGTCGTCACGGTACTCGTAGCTGTGCACATCGCGCTTTCCGCCCCCTCCGGGCGCATCGACGACAAAGAGCGGAGTATTGAAGCCTGCCGTGACTCCCCGTACCTCTCGCTCGAGATGCTGCATCTCCTGGACCGGTACTCTGAAATGCTCGCAACCGACCACCATATCGCAGGCATACACGTAATAGGATTGGATGTTTACGCGACCAAGGTCTTTCACAAGCTGCACGAGTGTACAGGAGTTATCGTTGACGCCCCGCAGAAGGACACTCTGGTTTCTGACGTATATGCCTTCTGAGAATACTCGACGCATTGCGGCTTCGACCAACGGAGTCACCTCGCGCGGATGGTTGAAATGGGTATGTAAGAAGACGCTCTTGAACCGCTCTCGGGCACGTGCGGCGACATCGGTAATAGCTTTGAACCATTCATCATCTGAAAGAAACTTCATCGGCTGCACAGAAATAGCTTTCGTAGCGAGTCGGATCCGCTTAACGTGCTCTATATCGATCAAAGCGTTGCCCAGGAGCGCAATATTTTTCGCTTTGAGCCTGGCGATGTCTCCACCCGAGACAACCACATCCTCTACTGTAGGATTTGCGCGGATGTAATCCAGCGCTTCTATCCAACCCGATGCTGCCACGCTATCTTTTTTTAGTATTGACGTGTCCTGACCCACTGCGTAGCTGCGTGTGCAATACTGACAGTAAACGGGGCACATCGCGGTCACGAGAAATAGCACCTTGTCCGGATATCGATGGACGAGATTGGGTGCTGGCGAGGTCGCTCGCTCCTCCAGGGAATCCACCGTAAGGCAAGGATGATCGGCTTCCAGCTCGGAAAGCATCGGTAGGAATTGGCGCCGAATGGGGTCTGCCTCAGCATTGTCCCAATCGATCAAGTCCATTACATATGGAGTGAGCCTGATCGACATGCCGACTTTGGTTAAGCCTTCTTGAATATTTTTGATCACGTTGGGCCTTACCCAACCAGCCAACTTGGCTTCCAGCTGATCGATGCGAGTTATGGCGTTTTTATCTTGCCAGTTATGGTCAAGGAATTTCTGCTGAGGGGCTTTCCAGGTGTGGGCGATGGTTGGAAACGAGTGCATGAGGCGTGCTCCGGCCAGACGGAGAGTCTAGACAAAGAAACATACATTCACTGCAGAGCGTGGCTACATTCCCATAGGTTTTGAATTAACGAATAACGTTATGACTTTATTGCGCTGCTATGGTCACCACCGCCCCTCGGCGTCCGTTCCAACGCGCGTGACGCATTGAGCGAGGAGCGGACTGATTCGATCTCCGGATGTGTTGGGCCCACTCACGACCAGCGACCGATCAAACCGGGCGTGGCCCGGTCGCCTTCGGCGAGATCATGGACCTGACCGACGCCCAGAGCGAGCGCCTGTTCCAGGCTTACGAGATCGCCAAGGGCCTGTTGCGCGAGCTGAAAATCTTTCCCGGCGAGGGCCGCGAGCGCGACATCCTCGACATCGACGAGTTCGACCGCAGCTGGCCCACGATGAAGCTCGATGACCTGCGCTACCTTGTCTCGGCGATCATCTCCATCGGGGAGAAGTCCGGCGAGGGAGAGCCGCCCTTCCGCGAGTCCCAATTCTACGGCAAGTGGAATACCGCGCGGCGGCGCATCCTCCCACACTTCAACAGCGGGGATTCCGATGCCGAGGCCAAGAAAACCAAGATCAACAGCCCGATCGGCTGGAAGGCCCTGATGGCGAAGCTGAGCCGCCTGCAACGGCTGCGCATCTTCGATCGTGGGCGCGACCGCGCCATCGAATACGACGACGAGGGCGCGGTCGCGGTCGCAGAGCTGCTCCTCGCTCACGGCGCCGATGCATCGGTGCGGAACACCGCGGGGCTCACCCCGCTCAAGTCGCCTCGCCGCGCGGTCTCGAGGAGGCGGCCGACTTGCTCAATCCCAGTCAGAGGCCGTGAAGACGGCAGGACCACATAAGCCGAACTCGGATTATGCGAGACCGAGAGCCAGCAGATCTGCAGCCGTGCAGCTCCTGCTCGGTGATTCGAAGATCGACAGCTTCCGGGTGTTACGCAAGCTTGGCATGCTGCGGTCTCCCGCGCCGGTTCTCTTGACGGCGAAGACGCCGCCACATGTGAAGGTTTCGGACGCCGGCCATTGCGAGGGTGAGGCAAGCGCCGGCCTGCGGCAGGCCGAAGGGGCGCCCTGGGCGCGCCTTCGGTGGTCGTGCAACGCCGCCCGGCCCCTGAGCGACCTGAGCGGGGGCTAGCCGGTGGCGCCGCCTCTGGGGTCGCCCTCGGGCAGGATTTCCGGGGTGGTGAAGAATACCCCGTCCGGGGTCGGGTTGGGGGTGGGCGTCACCGCCACCTGCGGCCCGGCCGCGGCGAGCAGCTGGATGCGCATCAGGAGCGCGAAGTCCTCGTGCACGGTGTTGTGGCAGTGGTTGACGTAGGAGCCGCCGTACTCGCCGAACTGCACCTGGAACGTCACCTGCCCGCTGTCGCGCAGCCGCCACACGTCCTTGCGCACCAGCAGCTCGGTGGCCGGGATGGTGTCGGCACCCCGGTCCATGGTGATGCCTTCCTCGAAGTGCAGGTGGATCGGGTGGTCCCAGCCGCCGCCCTTGTTGACGAGCGTCCAGTGCTCGATCTCGCCGGGCTTGGGGATCAGCTCGGAGATGCGGTTGGCGTTGAATGAGTGGGCCGGCCCGCCGTTGACCTCGATGGTCCACGGGAACGGCATGCCCTCCGGGCAGTCGGGCGTGCACTGACCCGTGACGGGATCGCGCGAGTCGCCGGGACCGGAGCGGCCGAACGCGACCGTGCGGGTGCGCACCGGCGCCACGATCGGGATCTGCTCGGTCAGCACCGCCGGCACCTGGCTCCTGTCGTTGGGACCGCAGCTGTTGGCCACGGTGAGCGTGGTGCCCGGCTGATCGACGCTCGGCACCGAGTTGACGACCCGGAACTCCATCATCGGCCCGACCACCGGATCGCTCAGCAGGCCCGCCAGCGCCTCGGCCAGCGACAGCGCCCCCTGCGGCCCGCGGCCGTCGTCGCGCATCTTGAGGAGATTGACGAGCTTGATGCGGGAATTGACCGGGAAGATCGAGAAGTCGACGACGATGTCGTAGCGCTCGGCGATGCCCTGCTCGTCGAGCGCGGTCAGCGTGATCGGGCTGACCACCAGGTTGCCGTCGTTGGCGATGAACTTGAACGGCACCGCCGCCCCGTTGTAGGCCAGCGCCAGCTGGTAGTAGCGCGACATCGAGCCGTTGAGGATGCGGAAGCGGTACTTGCGCGGCAGCACCTCGAAGTAGGGGGCATAGGCGAAGTTGACGAGCGGCAGGTCGCCCAGGAAGCCGTCGGTGGTGAAGATGTCGAAGAAGTACTGGCCGTCCGGGTCGGTGGTGGCGCCGTCGGAGACGACGAGGTTCACGTCGAAGTCGGTATTGCCGAAGCCGAGCCGGGTGCCCGACGGCAGCCGCAGGTTGCCGCCCGAGGTGACGGTCTCATGCCCGCGGTCGCGCCCGGAGTAGTAGTTCACCATGCCGAGGTTGCCCTTGTAGACGTTCTCGGCGGTGAAGAAGAAGCGGTGGTCGTGCGCCCACATGGTGCCCTGGATCTCGCGCCAGTCGCCCGGCACCTTGACGATGCCCGAGCCGTTGTCGGGCCCGGCCGCCCGCTGGTCGGTGCCGTTGACATTGATCCTGTCGCGCCGCGCCAGCGTGGTGCTCCAGCGGTAGTCGTAGAAGGTGCCGGGGAAGTGGTGGGCGCCGGTGGCGCCGTCGCTCTCCGCCCCGTTGTGGGCGTTGTGGAAGTGCAGCTGCGTCTCGTTGCGGCCGAAGTGGTTGGGACCGTTGTCCTCGCGGTCGACCGGCGTGTTGTTGTAGATGCGGGTCAGGATCGGCTCGCCGTAGCGGCCCTTGATCAGGAACGGCGGCATGAAGCCGGCGTGCGTGTTGCCGGTGCCGTAGCACCACACCGAGTCCGGGGCCTGGTCGGGGAAGTTGGGGTGGAACTTCGTGCCGGGCGCGCACTGCGTCCACGACATCGCGTAGCCGACCTTGGGGAAGAACTCCTCCCACCGCTGGTGCGCGAAGAACTCGCCGGGCGGGCGGCCCTCCATCGGCCCGCGGTTGGTCACCGGGTTGCGGAACGGGTTGTCGGCGGCCGGCACCGGCTGCCCGGTCACGGGGTCGACGTATCCGTTGAAGTCGTTGTGGTAGGACAGCCGCTTGGCATTGGGGTAGCCGAGCGCGGCCGGGAACACCGCCTCGTTGGCGGCAGTGCGCACCAGCGGGACCGGCGTCTGCAATCTCAGCCGCGGCATCCTCTGGGTGAACCTGGCGGCGCCGAACAGGGGGCTCCGCGGCGTGCCGGTCGGCACGTCGGCAAAGGCGCTCCTGGCGAACGGGCTGAGGCCGTTCTTCAAGGCCAGCGCGCCGGTGGCCGTGAAGATGCCCCACCGGATGAGATCGCGCTTGGAGATCTCGCCCTTCGACAAGGCCTTGCGGATCTCGGCACGGTTGTCGCGGGCGCGCTGCGCCTCCCTCTGGCGCAGGCGGGATGCTTTTGGCGAAATATACATTCGTGCGTTCTCCCTACGAGGCTGCGCCCGCGTCCATCGACCCCCGCGTCAATCGACCCGGGCGCCCGGCCTCATGCCCTAGTCCCGGGCTTCTCCCAAAGTCTTCACCACCACCGTGTTGCCGGTGCCCTTGACGCGCATCTTGATGCGCTGTCCCTTGAGGTCGGTCCTGGCGATCTGCTCGATGAGCTTGGGCACCGCGCGCCGGTCGCCGGCCACCGCCACCAGCCACACGTGCTCGCCCGAGGCCCACTGGTGCGGCTTGAGCCGCACCGGCTGGTCGAGACTGCCGGCCAGCGCCTTGTCGATCTCGCCCGACACCCGCGCCCACAGCGCCACGGCCACCGGCACCAGCACACCGCCCGTCCTGGTTTTATCGGGGGCTTTATCGGCGGCTTTGTCGGGGCCCTTGCCCGGACCGAGCGACGCCGGCGCCTCGGCCACCCTGAACTGGCCCGACATCACCGCCGGCAGCACCAGCCATTCGAGGTCGGCGAGCGGCATGGTCCTGAAGTTGGGGTCGCGCATCAGCACCGCCACCACCTGGGCGAACGAGCGCGCGAAGCGCGCCTGCCGCGCCTCCCGCGGCCGGACCTGGGCGGCGACCTGGGGTCTGGCCGGGCCGGCCATGCCCGCCTGTGCTCCCGCTGCCGCCGCAGAGCGCGACTTGCCGGCCCCATGCGGGCTCGCACCCGGTGTCGGATTGTTCAATATCGTCTCCCTCATTGCCGGGCTCATTTCCCGGGCTCATTCCCGGACTCCGGCGGGCACTCGCGCGATAGTCCCTCGAACGTCCGCCGGCCGTGCTCAGTGCCCGGGGCTCAGTGCCCGGGCTCAGTGCAGGATGAAGTCTTGCTGGGTGATGGTGTTGGCGCCCACGCCGTTGACACCCAGCAGCAGGATAGTGTCGCCGCCGATGGCGACCAGCGTGTCGTTGCCGAGATCGGTGATCAGGACGCTGGCTGCAAAATTGGCCGCCGTGATGCCGAGCGCCGAGATGTCA
>Ga0207712_10000512_pt1 | contig 32105 bp, 27 predicted proteins | sample KBSS44metaG_FD_184402 | JGI IMG/M metagenome (GOLD analysis project Ga0207712, IMG submission 184402) | Switchgrass rhizosphere microbial communities from Kellogg Biological Station, Michigan, USA - KBS S4-4 metaG (SPAdes) (version 2) | ecosystem: Host-associated > Plants > Roots > Rhizosphere...
GGCGGAATTCCGCTTGAGCCACAACGGCAAGCCGGTGCGCATGCTCAAGCCTGCGCTCGACGACGGCGATGGCGCGCGTCGCGTCGCCGACGTGCTCGGCGAGGAATTCCTCGGCCAGAGCCTGCGCATCGAGCATGCCGGCGCGGGGCTGCGTCTGCACGGCTGGGTCGGACTGCCGACCGCATCGCGTGCGCAGGCCGACCAGCAGTACTTTCACGTCAACGGCCGTCTCGTGCGCGATCGTCTGGTCGCGCATGCGGTGCGGCAGGCGTACGCGGACGTGCTCTACCACGGCCGCCATTCGAGCTTCGTGCTGTTCCTCGAACTCGATCCGGTGCTGGTCGACGTCAACGTGCATCCGGCCAAGCACGAGGTGCGCTTTCGCGAAGGCCGCCTGGTGCACGATTTCCTCTATCGCACGCTCGACGATGCGCTCGGCGGCACGCGTGCCGGCTCGGTGTCGTCGACGGCGGCAGCGTCGGCTCCGTCGTTTGCCGGATTGCCGTCCGCATCGTCGGCGGGCCCGGCGGGGTTGTCCTATGCGACGACGTATCGGCAAGGCGGCCTCGGCCTCGGCGTGCGCGAACCGCTGGCCGACTATGCGGCGCTGTTCGGCGAGGCGCGCGCATTGCCGCATGCGTCGTCATCGACGGACTCGGCCGACGGGCTTCCCGCCCGGCGCGACGAGCACGACATCCCGCCGCTCGGTTTCGCGCTCGCGCAGTTGCATGGCATCTACGTGCTCGCCGAGAACGCGCACGGACTGATCCTGGTCGACATGCACGCCGCGCACGAACGCATCACCTACGAAAAGCTCAAGGCCGCGCAGGACGGCGAGGGCATCCGTTCGCAACTGCTGCTGGTCCCGCTGACGCTCAGCCTCAGCGAGCGCGAGGCGGCCGTGGTCGAGGAGCAGGGCGAACGCTTCGCTTCGCTCGGCTTCGACATTGCGCGCAGCGGTCCGCAGAGCGTCGCCGTGCGCCGCATTCCGGTACTGCTCGACGGCGCCGATGTCGCCCAACTGGTGCGCGACGTGGTCGCCGACCTCGTCGTGCATGGCGAAACGCGGCGCGTCGAGGAAAGCGCGAACGAACTGTTGAGCACGATGGCGTGTCATGGTTCGGTACGCGCGAACCGCAGGCTCGGCGTGCCGGAGATGAATGCGCTGCTGCGCGAAATGGAAGCGACCGAGCGGTCCGGCCAGTGCAACCATGGCCGGCCGACCTGGGTGCAGCTGGCGATTCCGGAGCTGGACCGGCTTTTCCTGCGCGGAAGATGATGTCGTGCGCCTATTTGCGAATTCCCCATTTATCCTTTAGACGTTTTTCCTCTTTTCCCCCTCACGGAATCCCTTCATGTTGAAAGCCATCGCCCTGCTCGCAGCGAGCTTCGCCGGAGTGCAACTGATGTCAGCGAATGTCGAAAGCAGCAAAGCGCCTGCCGACTACACCAAACAGATCGAAACCTGGCGCGCGCAGCGCGTCGAGCGCCTGAAGGCACCGAACGGCTGGCTCAGCCTGATCGGCCTGCCGTGGCTGAAGGAGGGCGCCAACAAGGTCGGCAGTGCGAAGGACAACGATGTCGTGCTGACCAAGGGTCCGGCACACCTCGGCACGATCACGCTGAAAGACGGCAAGGCGACGATCGCCCTCGACGCGAAGGCGGACGCGACGATCGACGGCAAGAAGGCCGCTTCGGCGGACCTGCTCGACGACACGCACGAGAAACCGACCACCGTCGCCTTCGGCACGGCGAGCTTCTACGTGATCGACCGCAGCGGCAAGAAAGGCCTGCGCGTGAAGGACAGCGAAGCGCAGACGCGCACGAAGTTCACCGGCATCGACTATTTTCCGATCGATCCGTCCTGGCGCGTCGAGGCGAAGTGGGAACCGTACCAGCCCGCGCATACGCTCGACATTCCGACCGTGCTCGGCACGGTCGACAAGATGCCGGTGCCGGGCAAGGTGGTGTTCGAGCGCGGCGGCAAGAAATACGAGCTGCTGCCGGTGCTCGAAGACAAGGACGCGAAGGAACTCTGGTTCATCTTCGCCGACGGCACCACGAGCAAGCAGACCTACGGTTCGGGCCGTTTCCTCTATGCCGACATGCCGAAGGACGGCAAGGTCGTCATCGACTTCAACAAGGCCTACAACCCGCCGTGCGCGTTCACGCCGTATGCGACCTGCCCGCTGGCGCCGCCGGAGAATCGTCTCGCGTTGCCGGTGACGGCCGGCGAGAAGAAATACGGCAGCGGCCATCACTGAGCGAACGCCGTGCGCGTCCTGCTGCTGTCGGACACGCACGGCACCCTCGACGAGCGCATCGCCGAACGTGCGCGCGGCAGCGATGTCGTGGTGCACGCCGGCGACGTCGGCTCGGCCACGGTGCTCGAGGCGTTGCGCGCGCGGTGTCCGCGCGTGATCGCCGTGCGCGGCAACAACGACGTGTCGTCGAAATGGGCAGCGTCGGAGCGCCCAGCGATGAAGGCGCTGGTCGAGCAGGCGCAGGTCGACCTGCCGGGCGGCGGTCTCGTCGTAGTCCACGGCGATCGCTTCCCGGCAGCACAACGGCACCAGCGGCTGCGCGACGCGTTCCCGCAGGCGCGTGCGGTCGTCTATGGGCACAGCCATCGGCTCTGCATCGACGAAAGCGAGCGCCCCTGGGTGCTCAATCCCGGCGCGGCCGGCCGCGCGCGCACGTTCGGAGGCCCGAGCTGCCTCGAACTCGTCGCGACGGCGCGGCGCTGGCGCGTCGAAGCGCTGCGTTTGCCGCTCTAGCGGGTTTTCCGCTCCAGTTCAGCCGCGGTCGGGATGATACGGGCAGCTGCGGCGACCGCGTCCAGGCCGAACCTTGCCCGCTTCCCGCGTTCCCAGGCCCGGCGTTTTGGACCGCGGCGCGGCTCGGTTACACTACCGCGCTTTTCGATCCGGCTCCCGCTGGGCTCGATTTCCCCCGATTCGCAGATAACCCGGAGGTTTCACGCATGAAGTTCGGTTGGTCACTCGCCCTTGCGGCGCTGTTAGTCACAGGGTCCGCGCTGGCGCAGGACACCACGTCCGACAAGGGCAAGATCTCCTACGCCATCGGCTATCAGATCGGTTCGGGTCTGGCCGATCGCAACATGGACGTCGACATCGCGACGGTCACGCGTGCCGTGCAGGACGCATTCTCCAAGAAGCCGCCGGCCGTGCCGGAAGCGGCGATGAAGGACGCGCTGGCCAAGCTCGATGCGAAGATGAAGGCGGAAGCGGACAAGGCGCTCGGCGACAACAAGCGCACCGCCGACCAGTTCATGACCGACAACAAGACCAAGAAGGGCGTCATCGTGCTGCCGAGCGGCGTGCAGTACCGCTCGATCGAGGACGGCAACGGCAAGCCGATCACGCCGGCCTCCGAAGTCACGTTCCATGTGCGTGTCTCGCTGACCACCGGCCGCGAAATCCGCAGCTCGTTCGTCGGCGAACCTATCAAGGCCAAGGTCAGCGACATGCCGAACATCTTCGGCACCAAGCTGCTGCCGGAAGTGATCCAGAAGATGAAGGTCGGCGACCATTGGATGATCTTCCTGCCGCCGGAGCAGGCATCGGGCAATCAGGTCTTCATCTGGGAAGTGAAGATCATCGATGTGAAGTAAGGTCAGGATGACCTTGTCCCGCGCAGGCCATGGATGGCCGGTGACGCGGGATCCAGATCAAATCAAACACCGCAAACGCCGCGTCGACCGCGGCGTTTGCATTTCAGGGCAACGATGAACGCTGTTTCGCCACACACGATCCTGAGTCCGTGCATCGGCATCTGCCGGCTCGGCACGGACGGCTATTGCGAAGGCTGCCTGCGCACGGGCGAAGAAATCGCCGGCTGGCTCGCGATGGGGGAGCGCGAGCGCCGTCGGCTGATGGACGAAGTCCTGCCGCGACGCGAAGCGAGTTCGACGTGAGCACGACGCCGTCGGCGATCGACAGTGGCCGCCTGCGCCGTGCCGTGCGCCCGCTCGACGATCCGCCCGGCACGCCGAGCCGCATTGCCGCGCAGGGCGATCCCGCCGAGCCGTCGCCGTCGCCGCGCGCGGCCGCCGTGCTCGTGCCGTTCGTGCGCCGCGCCGATGCGCTGTCGATCCTGTTCACGCGACGCAACGAGAACCTGCGCACGCACGCTGGCCAGATCAGCTTTCCGGGCGGCGGCGTCGAGGAAGGCGATGCCGATGCCATTGCCGCCGCCCTGCGCGAGACCGCCGAGGAGACCGGCATCGCTCCCGGCCTGGTCGAGCCGTTCGGCTATCTCGACGGCCTCGATACCGTGTCCGGCTACAACGTGACGCCGGTGACCGGTTTCGTCAGCGGAGACTATTCGCTGCGCCTGCATGCGGAAGAGGTCGACGAAGTCTTCGAAGTGCCGCTGCCTTTCATCCTGGAACCGGGGCGCCTGCAGCGCGAACATATCCTCTGGCGCGGACGCGAGCGCGACATCTACGCGGTCGTGTGGGAAGGGCGGCGCATCTGGGGCGCGACCGCGGCGATCTTGAAGAACCTGCTCGATCGACTGGAGAAAGCGACATGATGTCGACCCGTACGCTGATCGGTGCGGCCGAACTCGATGCATTGCGCGCTGGCGAAGGCGTGCTGATCGTCGACGCCCGCTTCGATCTCGCCGATGCCGGCAAAGGCGCGCGCGACTACGCGGCGGCGCATGTGCCGGGCGCGGTCCATGCGCATCTGGACGACGACTTGTCCGATCTGTCCTTGCGCGGCTTCGGCCGCCACCCGCTGCCCGATGACGATCGCTTTTCCGCGGCGCTGTCGCGCTGGGGCTGGCAGCGCGATCTCGATGTCGTCGTCTACGACGATGTGAACGGCGCGCTCGCCGCCGCGCGTTTGTGGTGGCTGCTGCGGCTGGCTGGTCACGAGCGCGTCGCCGTGCTCGACGGCGGCCTTGCCGGATGGCGCGCGGCAGGGCTCCCGCTCGAAGGCGGCGTCGTCGAACGCGAGCCGGCCGAGGTGCACGTCGCGCTCGATCGCGACGACGTCGTGTGGTTCGACGAACTCGAACGGCGCCGCGAAGACGGCAGCGCTCTGCTGCTCGATGCGCGCGCCGCGCCGCGCTACCGCGGCGAGGTCGAACCGATCGATCCGGTCGCCGGCCATGTGCCGGGCGCGCGCAACCGTCCTTTTTCGGAGAATCTCGCGGCGACAGGCGTGTTCAAGCCCGCCGCCGAACTGCGCCGCGATTTCGAGACGCTTCTGGCCGGCCATGCGCCGGCCGACGTCGTGCACATGTGCGGTTCGGGCGTGACCGCCTGCCACAATCTTCTGGCGATGGAGCACGCCGGACTCGCCGGCTCGCGCGTCTTCGCGCCGTCGTGGAGTGGCTGGATCAGCGAATCGTCGCGGCCGGTGGCATCGGGCGCGTGACGCCGGCGGTCATTTCGACTTGAGGCGCGCGACCAGCGCCTTCAGTACGGCTTGTGCTTCCGGCGCGAACCAGCCGTCGAGGAAATCCTCGACCGGCAACTTGTCGGGCTCGGCGAAGATCGCGGCGAGATCGGCGCGCGCGAGTCGGCGTGTCTCGCGCATCGAATGCCGCGGCAGCTTGAGCAGATCGCCGAGCCACAACAGGCCACGCGCAACGACGAGATCGGGTTCGACCAGTTCGTCGACCAGGCCGATCGCGTGTGCCTGTTCCGCCTCGAGCATCGCGCCGGCGACCAGCAGTCGTTCGGCGCGATAGGGGCCGAGCAGACGCCGCAACGCGGCCTGGATACACTCGGGCACCGACAAGCCGACCTGGACTTCGTTGAGGCCGATCTTGAACGGCCCACGCGCCATCACGCGGTAGTCGCACATGATCGCGAGCACGGCACCGCCAGCCGGGCTGTGTCCGGTGATCGCCGCGGCAACCGGAATCGGCGAACGCGCCAGCGCGGCGCAGAGCCCGAAGAAATCGTTCCAGAACACGCGGAAGGCGGCGCGGTCGAGTTCGAGCAGCGCCGGAACGTCGAGGCCGGCGGAGAACAGGCCCGGCGCGCCCGACAGCAGCAGCGCCTGCGCGCCGTTCGCGGGCGCCGCTTCGACGGCTTCGCGAAGCCGTCGCACCAGTTCGGGACCGAGCGCGTTGACCGGCGGACGCGCCAGGCGCAGTTCGTGGATGCCGTCGTGTTGGATGAGATCGAGCATGGGGAGATTTTCGTCGTGAGTTGAAAAGTCAGACCCTCATTCCGTCATTCCCGCGAAAGCGGGAATCCATTTTGATCTTGCGGCAAGAGCCAATGGGTTCCCGCTTTCGCGGGAATGACGGAATGAGTGGAGTAACAGCAATATGTGAGGGAAGGTCGTGAACCTACTCGTCCGCCGGCATCCACGCATAGCGCACGGCGTAGTCCAGCGTCGCCTTGCCGCCTGCCGGCACGGCGACGCGAAACTCCAGCGTGTCCGGCGTCTGCTTGTCCGGCTTCTGGCTCGAAGACAGCAGGCTCCAGCCGCGCCAGCGGTTCGGATGTTCGCGCACGGTGACGGTGCGTGCCGCTTCGCCGGAGTTCGTCAGCGCGATGCGGAAGCCCTCGTTGAGCTCGCGCGCGGCACGGTCGATGCTGAAGGTCGTGCGCTCGCGCGTGGCGGAAAGATCGAACGCGACGCCGAGCGCAATGTTCACATCGCGGCCCTTCGCGGTATCGCCGATGCGGTTTTCGCCGAGCAGTTCGGTACGGCCGTCCTTGTCGCGCGTGATCACGCGCAAGTTGCCGCCGGGCAGGTTCTCGGCCGCTGCGAACTTGAGCTGGCTGCTGATCGGGCCGCTGCCGCCGTCGTTGCCTTCCGGCGCCAGCATCGGCTTGGCCGGGAACCAGACGCCGCCGGATTCGAGCAGCCAGCGGCGTTCGCACAGCAGTTCGCGGCTCGCGTACAGCGGCACCTGGGTGACGCTGGCGTCGGGCAGGTCGAGATTGCCGTCGATCGCGTAGCTGCGGTAGTCGCCGAGCGCGGACTGCTCGGGCATCTGCTCGGGTGCGGCCGATGCGGCCATCGCCTTCATCACCATCGGCCGCGGACCGCCGCCGGCACGCGCGAAATTCGGCGTGCCGGCGATCAGCTTGAGCTTGGCCGCGGGGAAGTCGCGGCCGCTGCGGTTGGCGATGCTGGCGAGCGCGTCGAGGCGGATGCGGCACTCGCCGTCGAGCAGCAATGCGGAGTAGGCCGCGCGCCAGCCGAGGCCGCTGGTCGGGTAGGTCAGCGTGGCGGCCGCGGCGCCGGGCTTGCCGTCGACGACGACCTGCAAGGTGCTGCCGGGCCGGCCGGAACCCTCCGGAAATTGCACCTGCGCGTACTCGCGGATGTAGCTGACGCGTCCGTCGCTCCCGCGCACGCCGAGATTGCCGCTGTCGAGTGCGATCAGGGTGCCGTCTGCGATGAGCTTGTTGTCGTCGCCGAATACCTGGACGTGTTCGCCGCGGTGCGCCGCCAGTGCTCCGGCGTCGCCGCCGGACAACACGCGCTGCGCGAGCACGCGGCCTGCGCCGCCGAGGTCGATCGCGACCGCTTCGGTATCGAGCATCGTCGGCAAGCCGTCGACGACGAGCGTCTGGCGGCCGCCGCCGAGCTGCAGCGTGCGCTGTTCGTGCACGACCGCGTGGCCATCGGCGACGGCGGCGCTGCCGGCATCGAACAGCGCATCGCCGTCGCTCCGGTAGATCGTCACAGCGGGATCGGCGGCGTAGGCGGTGGCGCTGACGAGTGCAGTCATGGCAAGGGCGAGCATTGGATGATGCATGATCGCATTCCGGTTGCGGGCGGCGTTGCCGGTATCATAGCGGCCACGATGGAGGATGCCATGCGTAACCGGGTCGGCGGGTTCATTGGGGTGGTTTTCGCGCTGTTGGGCAGCGCAGGCAGCGCGCAGGCGACCGGCAAGCTCGGCGTGACCGACGCGTGGATCCGCGAGGCGCCGCCCGGCGCATCGATGCTGGCCGGCTATGCGACGCTGAAGAACACCGGCGACGCGCCGATCACGGTGCTGACCGTGCAGAGCGATACGTTCCGCATGGCCTCGCTGCACGAAACGCTGAACGACGACGGCGTTTCGAGGATGCGCGAACTGCACCGGATCGAACTCGCACCGGGCGCGAGCGTGACGCTCAAGCCGGGCGGCAAGCATCTGATGCTGATGCAGCCGCGCCATGAAGTGCATGCCGGCGACAAGATCGAGATGCTCTTTCTGCTCGATGACGGAACGCGCCTGGAAACCTATTTCGATGTCGTCGCGCCGAGTACTTCGGACGAAGACTGACAGGCGTCGCGGATCGCTTCCGGCAGCGCGACCGAGCGTCCGCCGGCCGGATCGATCCACACCATCACGACCTCGCCGTCGGCATAGACGCAAGCGGAGTCGTCGGCGGCGAGGATGCGGTGCGCGATCGTCAGCGAGGAATTGCCGACGCGCGTCGGCGCCAGTTCGACGACGATCTGCGCCGGCCAGGCGAGCTGGCGGCGATAGTTCATCTGCACCGCGGCGACGACCGGCATCATCGTTTCGTCGAACCAGGCCCCTTCGATCTGCGCGAGCCAGGCCAGCCGCGCTTCCTGCACGTAGACGAGGAACGTCGCGTTGTTGACGTGATTGAAGGCATCGAGGTCGCCCCAGCGCACCGCGAGCGGCACACGCGCCATCGGCGCCGGCATTGCCGTTGCCGATGGCGCCGTCGATGCCGCCACGGACTCGGCGGGCGCGGTACCTGCCGCATCGGCCTTGGATGTCTTCGGATGCTTCGCGGCGCGCTTGCGCGGCTCGCTGCGCGGCGCGTTCAAGCCGCTTCCTTGCGGCCGCGCGCGCGCGGGCGGGCGGTCGTGCCGAGGCTGCGTGCGAGGAAATGGCCGGTGTACGAGGCCGGCGTCTTCGCGATCTGCTCGGGCGTGCCGGTCGCCAGGATCGTGCCGCCGCGATCGCCGCCATCGGGGCCGAGATCGATGATCCAGTCGGCGGTCTTGATGACATCGAGGTTGTGCTCGATCACGACGACGGTGTTGCCGTCCTCGGAAAGGCGGTGCAGTACCTTCAGCAGCTGCTCGATGTCGTGGAAGTGCAGGCCGGTGGTCGGTTCGTCGAGGATGTAGAGCGTGCGTCCCGTGTCGCGCTTGGACAGTTCGCGCGACAGCTTCACGCGCTGCGCTTCGCCGCCCGACAGCGTCGTCGCGCTTTGGCCGAGCTTGATGTACGAGAGGCCGACGTGCATCAGCGTCTCCAGCTTGCGCGCGAGTACCGGCACCGGTTCGAACAGCTTGAACGCGTCTTCGACGGTCATGCCGAGCACGTCGGCGATCGTGTGGCCCTTGTAGGTGATCTCCAGCGTCTCGCGGTTGTAGCGCTTGCCGTGGCAGACGTCACAGGGCACGTAGACGTCTGGCAGGAAGTGCATCTCCACCTTGATCAGGCCGTCGCCCTCGCACGCCTCGCAGCGGCCGCCCTTGACGTTGAAGCTGAAACGGCCCGGGCCGTAGCCGCGCGAGCGTGCTTCGGGCACCGACGCGAACAGCTCGCGCAACGGCGTGAACAAGCCTGTGTAGGTGGCCGGATTCGAACGCGGCGTGCGACCGATCGGCGACTGGTCGATGTCGACGACCTTGTCGAACAGGTCCAGTCCCTCGACTGCGCGGAATGGCGCCGGTTTCTCGTTCGCGCCGTTGAGTTCGGCCGCGGTGTGGCGGTACAGCGTGTCGTTGATCAGGGTCGACTTGCCCGAACCCGATACGCCGGTCACGCAGACGAACAGGCCGGCCGGAATTTCGAGATCGACGTTCTTCAGGTTGTTGCCGCTGGCGCCGAGGATCCTCAGCATCTTGTCCGGGTCGGGCTTGCGCCGCTGCTTCGGGACTTCGATGCTGCGCTGGCCGGACAGGTACTGGCCGGTCAGCGAGCGTTTCGACGACAGGATCGCCTTGAGGTCGCCCTGCGCGACGATTTCGCCGCCGTGCACGCCGGCGCCGGGGCCGATGTCGACGACATAGTCGGCCAGGCGGATCGCGTCCTCGTCGTGCTCGACGACGATGACCGTGTTGCCGAGATCGCGCAGCCGGTTCAGCGTGCCGAGCAGGCGCTCGTTGTCGCGCTGGTGCAGGCCGATCGACGGCTCGTCGAGCACGTACATGACGCCGACCAGACCGGCACCGATCTGTGAAGCCAGGCGGATGCGCTGCGCTTCGCCGCCGGACAGCGAATCGGCCTGGCGGTCCAGCGTGAGGTAGTCGAGTCCGACGTCGACGAGGAAATGCAGACGCTCGCGGATTTCCTTGACGATCTTCGCCGCGATTTCGCCGCGCCAGCCGGCCAGGGTCAGCGTCTTGAAGAAATCGAGCGACTGCTCGATCGGCAGCGCGGTCAGCACCGGCAGGTTGCGGTCGCCGACGAAAACGTTGCGCGCGCTGCGGTTGAGGCGCTGGCCGCCGCAGTCCGGACACGGACGCGAGCTGATGAACTTCGCCAGTTCCTCGCGCACGGCCGGCGATTCGGTTTCCTTGTAGCGCCGTTCGAGGTTCGGCACGATGCCTTCGAAGCGGTGTTTGCGGGTGACCGCGCCGCTGCTGCCGGTCACGTAGCGGAAGCTGATTTGCGTGTCGCCGGAACCGAACAGCACATGATCGCGCGTGGCCTTCGGCAAGTCTTCCCAGGCCGTGTCGACGTCGAATCCATAGTGCTTGGCCAGCGAGAGGATCAGTTGGAAGTAGTACTGGTTGCGGCGGTCCCAGCCGCGCACCGCGCCGGCGGCGAGGCTCAGCTGCGGATTGACGACGACGCGCGCCGGATCGAAGAACTCGGTGACGCCGAGCCCGTCGCAGGTCGGGCAGGCGCCGACGGGCGAGTTGAACGAGAACAGGCGCGGTTCGAGCTCGGGCAGCGAGTAATCGCAGATCGGGCAGGAGAAGCGCGAGGAGAACGTCATTTCGGCGGCTTTCGCGTCGGTCCCCTTGGCGCCCTCCGGTCCGGCGTCGAGGTCGACCACGATCACGATGCCTTCGCCGAGCCGCAGCGCGGTCTCGAACGATTCGGCCAGGCGCTGCTTGATGTCGGCGCGCGCACGGAAGCGGTCGATCACGGCTTCGATGGTGTGCTTCTGGCGCAGCGCGAGCGGCGGCACGGCATCCAGTTCGTAGACATGGCCATCGACGCGCGCGCGCACGAAACCCTGCGCGCGCAGCTGCTCGAAAATCTGCACATGTTCGCCCTTGCGCTCGCGCACGACGGGAGCGAGCAGCGCCCAGCGCTTTTCCGGATCGAGCGCGAGCGCGGCATCGACCATCTGGCTGACGGTCTGCGCTTCGAGCGGAATGCCGTGATCCGGGCAGCGCGGCGTGCCGACGCGCGCGAACAGGAGACGGAGATAATCGTAGATCTCGGTGATCGTGCCGACGGTCGAACGCGGATTGTGCGACGTGGCCTTCTGTTCGATCGCGATCGCCGGCGAGAGGCCCTCGATGTGATCGACGTCGGGCTTCTCCATCACCGACAGGAACTGCCGCGCGTACGCCGACAGTGATTCGACGTAGCGGCGCTGGCCTTCGGCGTAGATCGTGTCGAAAGCGAGCGACGACTTGCCGGAACCCGACAGCCCGGTGATCACGATCAATTTGTTGCGCGGCAGATCGAGGTCGATGTTCTTGAGATTGTGCGTGCGTGCGCCGCGGATGCGGATCGTGTCCATGGGAATCGGGCTCGGGCAGACGGGAAGGCGTAGCGCGATGCCACTTTTGCGGCGATGTGCACTATGCGATGAAACCTTCGGGTGGTCGCAGCAAACGAGACTGGCGATCCAGCGCGACTGTATGCCGTCATCGACGGCCGAATTCAAGGTTTGGCCGGGCGCTCCCGGCGTTCAGGCGTCCGGTCCGACGTCCGTCGGCATCGCGCTCAGCTCGACGCGGGCGGCCGCGAGCGCCGGATCGTACGGAACGCGGATGCTGCCCTTCGCGTCGGTCGCGTAATGCTGGTCGCCGTCCGGCGCGTGGACGATCAGGGATTGCGCCGCGCCGGGCTCGAAATCGATCTTCAGCCCTTTCGCGGAGGGCATGAACGCGCGCGCTAGCAGGCCCTGACTGGCCACCACGCGCTGATAGGTCGGCACGCTCGCCATGAGTTGCGCGTACGTCGGTGTCGTCGATGTCGGCAGCCGGCCGCTGATGTTGACGTCTGCGCGCAGCTTCATCGAGGTATTCTTGTGGAGGACGGCCTTGTGCTCGACCCATTCGGCGTTCGCCGGCAGCTCGAAACACCGGGCGGCATCGAGCGGAACGGGGATACGACGGTCGCCGTCGCGAATTTCCAGGGCGAGATCGGCCGGCAGCGTGTCGCTCTTGTCGGCCGGCTGCAGGCACATCGCGATGCGAAGGGCGTTCTCCGGGTCGGCCGCCTTCACCGGTCCGAGCTGCTTGTAGTAGTCCGCATACGGCTTGTCGGTGCCCGGCTCCTCCGCATGAGCCTGGATCAGGGCAAACAGGGCGAGGGTGGTGGCGAGAATGGCGTGTCGCATGGCGGCTCCGGCGGCAGGGGCGGTCAACCTAGCCGATCGCCTCGGTTCGAGGCTTAGTCGCCGATGAACGAATCTGTGAACAAGAGCCACCCTTTGGGCGGGTTTTGCGGCAATTGCATGCGTCGCCGGGCTCGGCTAGAATCCGCGGTCCTTTTCTGGCCCGAAGTCGGGAAAGGTTGGCGGTTTTCAGAATAACTACAGAGGCATAGCCATGTACGCAGTCATTGTCACCGGCGGTCGTCAGTACCGCGTGGCGCAGGGCGAGACCCTGCGCGTGGAAAAGCTCGTCGCCGATGTCGGCGCCGAGGTGAAGCTCGACCAGGTCCTGATGGTCGGCGAGGGCGACGGCGTCACCGTCGGCGCACCGCTCGTCGCCGGAGCCCTGGTCACGGCCAAGGTCGTCTCGCACGGCCGCGGCGAAAAGATCCGCATCGTGAAGTTCCGTCGCCGCAAGCATTTCCGCAAGGAGACGGGGCATCGTCAGCACTACACCGAAATCGAAATCGTCGGCATCACCGGCGCGGGCAAGAAGGAGTAAGTCATGGCACATAAGAAGGCAGGCGGCTCCACCCGCAACGGTCGCGATTCCAATCCGAAGTACCTCGGCGTCAAGGTGTTCGGCGGCCAGGCGGTCAACGCCGGCAACATCATCATCCGCCAGCGCGGCACGCGCTTCCATCCGGGCACGGGCGTCGGCCTCGGCCGCGATCACACGATCTTCGCGATCGTCGACGGCACGGTGGAGTTCAAGGCCAAGGGCCCGCTCGCGCGCAAGACGGTCAGCGTGATTCCGGCCTGATTCAATACGCGCCAACAAGCCTGAAGAGCCCCGCTTCGCGCGGGGCTTTTCGTTTGTGAAGCCGGGATTCGGGATTGGAGATTCGGGATTCGCAACGGCAAAAGCAGAACTTCGGCCTACGATAGCTATGTCTGGCGTTTAATTTGCTTCGGATTCGATATGCGCGACCGACCCTGTGAGCATCTAAGCTCTTTTTTCCGAATCCCCAATCCCAAATCCCCAATCCCGGCCCTTCAATGAAATTCGTAGACGAAGCCATCATCGAAGTCCACGCCGGCAATGGCGGCAACGGCTGCGTCAGCTTCCGGCGCGAGAAATTCATTCCGTTCGGCGGTCCCGACGGCGGTGACGGCGGCGACGGCGGCAGCATCTGGATCGTGGCCGACGAAGGGCTCAATACGCTGGTCGACTTCCGCCACACGCGCGTCTATCGCGCGCAGCGCGGCGAGAACGGCATGGGCCGGCAGATGGCCGGCAAGGGTGGGGAAGACACGCTGATTCGCGTGCCGGTCGGCACCGTCGTCATGAATGTCGCCACCGACGAGACGATCGGCGATCTCGACGCGCACGGTCGCCGCATCCTCGTCGCCCAGGGCGGCCGCGGCGGCCAGGGCAACATCCACTTCAAGAGCTCGGTCAATCGTGCGCCGCGCCGCGCGGTGCCGGGCAGCCCGGGCGAAGAGCGCGAACTCAAGCTCGAGCTCAAGGTCCTCGCCGACGTGGGCCTCCTCGGCTTCCCGAACGCCGGCAAATCGACCCTGATCCGCGCGGTTTCGGCGGCGACGCCGAAGGTCGCCGACTATCCGTTCACGACCTTGCAGCCGCATCTGGGCGTCGTACGCATCGAGACCGACCGCAGCTTCGTCATCGCCGACATCCCCGGTTTGATCGAAGGAGCGGCCGACGGCGCCGGCCTCGGCATCCAGTTCCTCAAGCATCTGGCGCGCACGCGCGTGCTGCTCCACGTGGTCGATATCGCGCCGCTCGACGGCGTCACCGATCCGATCGCCGAGATCCGTGCGATCGAGAAGGAATTGAAGGAATTCGACGCCGAGCTGCTGCACAAGCCGCGCTGGCTCGTGTTCAACAAGATGGACCTGCTGGCGCCGGAAGAGCGCGAGAAGGCGGCCAAGGCGATCGTGCGCAAGCTCAAGTGGAAGCAGCCGTGGTATCTCGTGTCCGCGATCGCGCGCGAAGGCACCTGGCCGCTATGCCTGGATATCCAGCGTTTCTTCGACGAACAGAAGCTCGCCGCAGCCGAGGCGGAGCAGGCGGAGCGCGCCGGCGCATGAGCCGCGCGGACACGCGAATCAGCCGCGTGTGGACAACAAAAAAGCCGGCACAGGCCGGCTTTTTCGGGACTACTCGTACAGCGAGCTCAGGCGAGTTCGCGGATGTGCGCAGTCAGGCGGCTCTTGTGGCGCGACGCCTTGTTCTTGTGGATCAGGCCGCGCGCGGCGTAGCGGTCCATGACCGGCTCGGCAATCTTGAACGCGGCTTCGGCGCGCGCCTTGTCCTTCGCTTCGATCGCCTTGACGACGTTCTTGATCGCGGTGCGAACCATCGAACGCGCGCTCGCGTTGCGCTGGCGGTGCTGCTCGGACTGGCGCGCACGCTTCTTCGCGGATTTGATGTTGGCCAAGGGAAGACTCCAGTAAACGGGTTCGGAAAAAGACCCGCGATTATGCAGTCAGATAGCCCTCCAGTCAAACGCTTCAACGTCCGATCGCGGAGGGCTTTTCGAGAGGCCAATACGGCAGCCAGGCGGCACGCTTTCCCCCAATCCCGAATCCCGAATCCCCAATCCCGGCCCCACCCATGACCCGCCCCAGCCTCCTTCGCTCGATGCTGAGCTTCAGCGGCGGCACGTTCGTCTCGCGCATCCTCGGCCTCGTGCGCGAGATGGCGATCGCATCGGCCTTCGGCGCGAGCGCGGCGACCGACGCGTTCTGGGTCGCGTTCCGGATTCCGAACTTCATGCGCCGGCTGTTCGCCGAGGGCTCGTTCTCGGTCGCGTTCGTGCCGGTGTTCACCGAGGTCAAGGAGACGCGGCCGCACGCGGACTTGAAGGAGCTCGTGGCGCGCACGGCCGGCACGCTCGGCGGCGTGCTGTTCGTGATCACCGCGCTCGGCATGCTCGGTGCGGGCTGGGTCGCGGGCGGCTTCGCGCCGGGGTCCATCGACGAGCCGCAAAAGTACGCGTTGACCACCGATCTGTTGCGCGTGACGTTTCCGTTCCTCTTCTTCGTGTCGCTGACCGCGCTGGCCGGCGGGGTCCTCAACAGTTTCCACAAGTTCGCATTGCCGGCGCTGACGCCCGTGCTGCTGAACCTGTGCATGATCGCCGCGGCGCTGTGGTTCAAGCGCTGGTTCGACGTGCCGATCATGGCGCTCGGATGGGCCATCTTCGTGGCCGGCATCCTGCAGTTGCTGGTGCAGCTGCCGGCGCTGCGCCAGCTCGACCTGCTGGCGTTGCCGCGCTGGGGCTGGTCGCATCCGGACGTGCGGCGCGTCCTGAAACTGATGGTGCCCACGCTGTTCGGATCGTCGGTCGCGCAGATCAACCTGCTGCTCGACACCTTGATCGCTTCGTTCCTGATCACCGGTTCGCAGACCTGGCTCGCGCAGACCGATCGGCTGCTGGAATTCCCGCTCGGCCTGTTCGGCGTCGCGCTCGGTACCGTGATCCTGCCGTCGCTCTCGCGTCATCACGTGGCGACCGACCATGCCGGTTTCGCCAAGGCGCTCGATTGGGGATTGCGCACGGCACTGCTGATCTCGGTGCCGGCAATGTTCGCGCTGGTGCTGCTCGCCAGGCCGATCATTTCGACCTTGATGCAGCACGGCCAATTCACCGCGCACGACGTCGACATGGCCGCGCTCTCGCTGTCGGCGCTGTCGTTCGGTTTGCCGGCCTTCGCCTTGGTCAAAGTCGTCGCGCCCGCGTTCTACGCGCGCCAGGACACGCGTACGCCGGTTCGTGCCGGGGTCGTTGCGATGATCGCGAACATGGCGATGAACCTGTGTTTCGTCGGCCTGCTGCTGGCGCTGTGGCATCGGCCCGGCGATCTGGACAACGGCATCCTGGCGGCACTGGCGAAGGTGCCGGGTCTGCACATGGGCCTCGCGCTGGCGAGCGCGCTGGCGAGCTATCTCAACCTCGGTCAACTCTGGCTCGCCTTGAAACGCGACGGCATCTACCGCCGGCAGCCGGGATGGTCGATGCATCTGGTCCGCCTCGGTGCGTCCTGCGCGGCGATGGTGGCCGTGATCGGCGTCGGACTGTGGCAATGGCCCGATTGGAGCGCGTGGGAATGGCCGGCACGCGTGGCGCGGCTGGCCGTGCTGATCGGCGCTGCCAGTGCCGCATTCGTCGCCGTTCTGTTCGCCACCGGCTTCCGTCTGCGCGACCTGCGCGGGGAGTAGCCGCGTGGCCGGCTATACTGCGCCGATGAGCCTGCTTTTCCGGGATGTCGCGGGGCCGAGCCTGGCCCCCGGCGGCAGCGTGTTGTGCGTGGGAGCGTTCGATGGCGTGCACCTCGGCCATCGCGCCTTGCTCGCGCGCGTGCGCGAGCGCGCCGCCGCGCGTGGCCTGCTGCCGCTCGCACTCAGCTTCGAACCGATCCCGCGCGAGTTCTTCGCGCGCGGCGCGCCGGTGCCGCGCCTTGCCAGCGCGCGCGAAAAGATTGAATACCTTTTCGATGGCGGCATATCGACCTTGCTGTCGCTGCGCTTCGATGCGGCGCTCGCGGCGATGTCGGCCGACACCTTCGTCGAGCAGGTGCTGCATCGGCGCTGCGGCGCTCGCGAGGTCTGGATCGGCGCGGATTTCCGCTTCGGCCACGCGCGGCGCGGCGACGTCGCGCTGCTGCGCGAACACGGCGCGCGACTCGGCTTCGGCGTGGAAGTCATGGACGACGTGTGCATCGACGGCGAACGCGCCAGCAGCAGCACGGTGCGAGCGCATCTGGCGGCCGGCGAGTTCGACGCGGCGGCGCGCCTGCTCGGACGACGCTTCGCGATCGGCGGGCATGTCGTGCGCGGCCAGCAGCTCGGCCGCCAGCTGGGCTATCCGACCGCGAACATCCGGCTCGGCCGGCGCACCTCGCCGGTCGGCGGCATTTTCGCGGTGCGCGTGCATGGCGTTGGCTCCGCGTCGTTGCCGGGAGTCGCCAGCCTCGGCGTGCGGCCGACCGTCAGCGGGGTCGAGCCGCTGCTGGAGGCGCACCTGTTCGATTTCGACGGCGACCTGTACGGCCGGCGCATCGACGTGGAATTCGTGCGCAAGCTGCGCGACGAGGAGAAATTCCGCGACCTCGACGCGATGGTGCGACAGATCGATCGCGACGCGGCCGAGGCGCGAAGTATTCTTGGCGTCGAAGCGGGCGCGGGCGTGCGATGAGGCGCAAGGTGGCGATTTCATCGTCGTCATGCTCGCGCAAGCGGGCATCCAGAGCGTCTTCAGCAGCCGCAAAAATGGATTCCCGCGTACGCGGGAATGACGCCGCTAAACCATGAAGCAGTAATCAACGAGTGACGGCCGCAGCATGAGCAAGGACTACAAAGACACGATCAACCTGCCCAAGACCGACTTCGCGATGAAGGCCGATCTCGGCAAGCGCGAACCGGGCATGCTGGCCGAATGGGAGAAGGCCGATCGCTACGGCGAGATCCAGCGCCGGACGGCTGGGCGCGAGCACGCCTTCATCCTGCATGACGGGCCGCCGTACGCGAACGGCATGATCCATCTCGGTCACGCGGTCAACAAGATCCTCAAGGACGTCGTCGTGAAGTCGGCGCTGCTGGCCGGTTTCCGCTCGCCGTACGTGCCGGGCTGGGACTGCCACGGGCTGCCGATCGAGGTCGCCGTCGAGAAGAAGATCGGCAAGGTCGGCCAGAAGGTCGATGCAGCGACGTTCCGCGCGAAGTGCCGCGAATACGCCGCGCAGCAGATCGACCTGCAGCGTGCCGACTTCAAGCGCCTCGGCGTGCTCGGCGATTGGGCGAACCCGTATCGCACGATGGATTTCAAGTACGAGGCCGACATGATCCGCGCGCTCGCGCGCATCCATGCGAACGGTCACGTGATGCGCGGCTTCAAGCCGGTGCACTGGTGCTTCGACTGCGGCTCGGCGCTGGCGGAAGCCGAGATCGAGTACCAGGACAAGCAGTCGACCGCGATCGACGTCGCCTACGACGCGCTCGATCCGAAGAGCCTGGCGGCGAAGTTCGGCGTCGACGTCGGCGACGACGCCATCGTCGCGGTGCCGATCTGGACCACGACGCCGTGGACGCTGCCGGCGAGCGTGGCGGTGACACTCGGGCCGGAGCTCGACTACAGCCTGATCCAGGGGCCTGCGCGCGATGGGCGGCCGCTCTGGCTGGTCGTGGCGACGGTGCTGCGGGGCCGCTGCGCATCGCGCTACGGTTCCACCGACGAACACGGCGCGGCGATCGCGCAGCCGCGGGCGGTGCGTGGCGCCGCCCTCGAAGGCGTTGTTCTGCGCCATCCGTTCTATGCTCGCGAGATCCCGGTCATCCTCGGCGATCATGTTTCCGCCGAAGAAGGCACCGGCGCCGTGCACACCGCGCCCGGACACGGCGCGGAGGACTTCGCCGTCGGCCAGAAATATGGATTGGTGGAAAAGTATCCGGCCAACGTGCTCAATCCGGTCGGCGGAAACGGCATCTACGTGCCGGGCACGCCGATCTTCGAGGGCCAGCACGTCTGGAAGGCAAACGACGCGATCGTCACCTTGCTGCGCGAGCGCGGCGTGCTGCTGGCTGAAGCGAAGATCACGCACAGCTATCCGCACTGCTGGCGCCACAAGACGCCGGTGGTATTCCGCACGACGCCGCAGTGGTTCATCGGCATGGACGTGGCGGGCCTGCGCGCCGCTGCGCTCAAGTCCGTGCGCGACGACGTCGACTGGTTCCCGGCCTGGGGCGAGGAGCGCATCGCCGGCATGGTCGCCGGGCGCCCGGACTGGTGCATCTCGCGCCAGCGCACCTGGGGCGTGCCGATCGCGCTGTTCATCGACAAGGTCGACCACCAGCCGCATCCGCGCAGCGTCGAGCTGATGGAGCAGGTGGCGCAGCGCGTGGAGCAGGGCGGTGCCGATGTCTGGTACGACCTCGACGCGGCCGAACTGCTCGGCGACGAGGCCGATCGCTACGAGAAGGTCACCGACATCCTCGACGTCTGGTTCGATTCCGGCGTCACGCACTGGTGCGTGCTCGACCAGCGCGCGGAACTTGCGCGCAAGCCGGGCGACAAGGTCATGTACCTGGAAGGGTCGGACCAGCATCGCGGCTGGTTCCAGTCGTCCCTGCTGACGTCGACCGCGCTGCACGGCCGCGCGCCGTACGACGAAGTGCTAACGCACGGCTTCACCGTCGATGCGCAGGGCCGCAAGATGTCCAAGTCGCTCGGCAACGGCATCGAGCCGCAGGACGTGATGAAGAACTATGGCGCCGACATCCTGCGCCTGTGGATCGCGTCGGCCGACTATCGCAACGAGATGGCGCTGTCGGACGAGATCCTGAAGCGCGTCGCCGATGCCTATCGGCGCATCCGCAACACCGCGCGCTTCCTGCTCGGCAATCTGGACGGCTTCGATCCGGCCGTGCATCTGTTGCCGGTCGAGAAGAGCCTGCTGCTCGACCAATGGGCGGTACAGCAGGCTTACGACGTGCAGCAGGCCGTTGCCGCCGCCTATGCGCGCCACGATTTCCCGGAAGTCGTGCAACGCGTGCAGAACTTCTGCACGAACGAGATGGGCGCGTTGTATCTGGACATCACCAAGGATCGCCTCTACACGATGCCGGCCGACAGCCACGGCCGCCGCAGCGCGCAGAGCGCGATGTATCGCGTGCTGGAATCGTTGGTACGCTGGATCGCGCCGATCCTGTCGTTCACCGCCGAGGAGATCTGGCCGCTGGTGCCGGGCCGGCGCGGCGATTCGGTGCTGTTCGAGACCTGGTACGAAGGGCTCGCGTCGACGCAGTCCTCGCCCGAGCAGCGCAAATGGTGGGCCGACCTGTTCGCGATCCGCACCTCGGCGTCGCGCCTGCTCGAAGGCATGCGTGCGACCGGCGCGATCGGCGCATCGCTGCAGGCCAAGCTGGTGGTGCATGCCGATGCGGCTACGCGCGCTCGCTACGTCGAAGTCGCTCCCGAGCTGCGCTTCTTCTTCATCACGTCGGAACTGACGCTGGCCGATCTCGCCGTCAAACCCGATCCGACCGAACGCGGCGACGTGCAAGGCGCTGACGTGGAGGGGGCCGAGGTCTGGATCGCGGCGCAGCCGAGCGATGCGCCGAAGTGCATCCGGTGCTGGCACTACCGCACCGACGTCGGCATCGTTCCGGCGCATCCGGAACTGTGCGGACGCTGCGTCGAGAACGTCGATGGCGGCGGCGAGGTGCGGCAGTGGTTCTAGTCGCCCGCGTCAGCACGGCCGTGGCGGGGGAGCGTCGATGAAGGCCAAGCCCAACGCGCTGCCTTGGCTGCTGCTGTCGGTGCTCGTCATCGCGCTCGACCAGTGGACCAAGCACATCGCGCTCGGCTCGCTGGAATACCTGCGGCCGGTCGCGGTCATTCCGGGCTTCCTGAACTGGACGCTCGCGTTCAACACCGGCGCGGCCTTCAGTTTCCTGGCCGGCGAGAGCGGCTGGCAGCGCTGGCTGTTCACCGCGCTCGCGATCGGGGTCAGCGCCGCGCTGGCGCTGTGGCTCGCGCGCACGCCGCGCGGCGACTGGCGCAACGCCGCGCCGCTGGCGCTGATCATCGGCGGCGCGCTCGGCAACCTGATCGACCGCACGCGCTTCGGTCACGTGACCGATTTCATCGAGGTGTACTGGCGCGACTGGTCGTTCCCGGCCTTCAACGTGGCCGACTCGGCGATCTGCGTCGGCGCGTTCCTACTGATCCTGTTCGGCTTCGCCGGTAGGAAAGCACCGGCCGGCGGAGGATAATCGCCGTCATGGACGTCATCCTCGCCAATCCCCGCGGCTTCTGCGCCGGCGTCGACCGCGCGATCGAGATCGTCGAGCGCGCGCTCGAAACGTTCGGCGCGCCGATCTACGTGCGGCACGAAGTCGTGCACAACCGCTTCGTCGTCGACAAGCTGCGCGCTCAAGGCGCGGTCTTCGTCGACGAGCTGGCCGAGGTGCCGGACGGCTCGACCGTCATCTTCAGCGCGCACGGCGTCTCCCAGGCCGTGCGCGGGGAAGCCGACGAACGCGGACTGCGCGTGTTCGACGCAACCTGTCCGCTGGTCACCAAGGTACACATGGAAGTCGCACGCCACGGCAAGGCCGGGCGCGACGTCGTGCTGATCGGCCACGCCGGGCATCCGGAAGTGGAGGGCACGATGGGGCAATGGGACCCCGCCAACGCTGGCGCGATCCATCTGGTGGAGACGCCGGAATGCGTCGCCGACCTCGATCCGCGCAATCCCGAGCAGATCGCCTTCGCCACGCAGACGACCTTGTCGATCGACGACACGCGCGCGGTCATCGCGGCGCTGCAGCAGCGTTTCCCGGCCATCGTCGGGCCGCGCCACGACGACATCTGCTACGCCACGCAGAATCGCCAGGATGCCGTGCGCCGGCTCGGCCAGCAGTGCGACCTGGTCCTGGTGGTCGGCTCGCCGAACAGCTCCAACTCGAACCGCCTGCGCGAACTGGCCGAGAAGCAGGGTGTGCCGGCCTATCTGATCGACGGCGCCGACGACATCCGTCCCGAATGGCTGGAAGGCCGGCGCCGCATCGGCGTCACGGCCGGCGCCTCGGCGCCGGAAAGCCTGGTTCGCGAAGTCGTCGCCCATCTGCGCGAATCCGGCGCAGCCGGGGTGCGCGAACTCGATGGCGAGCCGGAAAACGTCACCTTCGCGCTGCCGAAGGAATTGCGGCTGCGGGTCGTGGCGTAGCGCAATAGAATGATTTTCGGCGGTTTGGCCGCCACTTGTCGGCCAATTGCTGCCGCAGAATGTCGCGCCCCTTGTTGGGGTCGAGGTGCTGCAACTAACTTCAACCAGCGTTTACGCGGGGGAAGCCATGTCTGCGGCAGCACCACTTTTCGATCATAGGCCACGTCTCGCCGTCAGGCGGGGTTTCGGCTTGATTGAATTGCTTGTAACCATCGCGATTCTCGCCATTCTGACGGCGCTCGCCTTGCCGAGTTATCGAACGACCCTGCAGAACAATCGCGGCGTCACCCAGGCCGATGACTTGCTCAATGCCATCAACGACGCTCGCGGCGAGGCGATAACGCGATCCCGTTTCGTCACCGTCTGTGCGGCCGTCGCTGGAGGCACCGCTTGCTCCGGAGACGCCAACTGGGCGAATGGTTGGATCGTGTTCGAGGATGACTACACCAATACCGGCGAAGTCGACGGAACCGACGTGATATTGCGAGCGTGGCCTGCAATCGATACGCAGGACAGCATTACGACGACGGCGTTCTACATCAGCTTCGATCGATATGGAAAGCCGAGAACCAACGGGGGCGGCACGACCGCGTCGTTTACGCTCAAACCCCAGGGCTGCACAGCTGGCGCGAACCTACAGCGTGTATTGTCGGTCGCGACTCTGGGGCGAGCCAGCGTGGTGCGTGAGAACTGCACATGATGAATTTCGCAAGCGGCCTGCAATCATGACTACCTATCGCAAATCAAATGGGTTCACCCTGCTCGAGGTATTGATCACAATCCTAATTGTCAGCGTAGGGTTGCTCGGCTTGGCGGCACTGCAGGCTTTTTCCCTGAAGGCGGACCAAAGCGCGAATTTTCGTACTCAAGCCACTTCGCTGGCCTACATGATCGTCGATCGTATGCGTGCGCATGGCGGCGGGCCATTGAACACGGCCACTGCGTATTACGGGAGTGGTACCGACGCACGCGCCACCAGCGACATCGCCGAATGGCAGGCGAGCATCGCGGCAATGCTGCCGGAAGGCACAGGGTCAATGGTGTTCGGCGGTGGAAACATCGTCGTCAATATTCGCTGGAGAGATGCACGCTGGGCGATTTCGACCGATCAGCGCTGCACGTCGACCATCGCCGATCCACAGGTTTGCATGTTCTCGCTGACGACGACGCTATGAACCTTACAAGACTCGCCGGGAACAGCGTAGAGCGCGAACGGGTGCGTGGTGTTTCGCTGATCGAAATTCTTGTCGCGCTCGCCATCGCGGCGCTGCTGCTGCTGGGGCTTAGCCAGATATTCATCGGCTCCAAGCAGGCGTATTCGCTGCAAGAGGGAATGTCGCGCTCGCAGGAGAACGCGCGTTTCGTATTCGGCACGTTCGAATCCGGCTTGCGCATGGCCGGCTATTTCGGATGCGGCAATGAAAATGCGTCGAGCCGGAAGTTCTATAATCATCTCGTCGCCACGGGTGCGCCAACTCCGTTTACGCAACGGTTTCAGCGTCCGCTTGAGGGGTTCGATGCCGCTGCGTGCACGGCCGCAGGATGCAGCAACGACGATCAGCAACCCGCCGTAGGAACGGGAAACACTAATTGGTCGCCGGCGCTGCCTGATGAATTGTTCAACAGTCTGGCCGCCACAGCCAGGCCAGTAGCAGGGTCAGACATTCTCGTATTGCGCGTACTCAGCGCGGAGAGCGCGCCGACCTTGGGTCCTTTCAGCCCTACCGATGGCGCCGCATTCACGATCGCAGCAATTCCGGGAGGGTCGGATTTCGTCCAGTCCGGCATCTATGCGATCAGCAATTGTCGACCGCGTGTCGATATCTTCAAGGCATCAGCTGCCTCCGCGGGTACGACCATCGTCACATCGGGCGCAGAAAATCCTTATCGATGTGACGCGACGAGCTCCACATGGGGCTGCACTCAGGCAGAAGGCGACTTCAACCAGCCGCCGCTCGGGCAGCTTCCCGCCACGCTGAACGCCGAGGTCCACAAGGCGGAATATTTGGCCTATTACGTTGGGCTGCGACAAAACGCAGACGGATCCGAAACTCCGTCGTTGTTCGTGCAAACCATCGGTGGAAACGCTGGTGAAGAGATCGCCGACGGTGTCGAGAGTATGCAATTGACCTACGGCCTCGACGCGGATGGCGATGGCGTTGCCGACCCAGGTGACTTCGTTGCCGCGAGCGTGATCAATGGCGGAGCGGTGCCGGCAGCATGCGCGACCGATCCGTTTCCTGATGAATGCAAGCGGGATCTGAATTGGCGTAAGGTCGTGAGCGTTCACGTCGCTTTGTTGATGCGTGGACAGGATCGAGCCGGTGGTGCGGCGCCATTCGGCGGGGACAACGCCTACACATTTGGTGGGCCGAATGGGGCAAAGATGACGCGGCCCGTCGATGGTCGTTTCCGGGACGTCTACGAGACGACGATTGCCGTGCGCAATCGCCTTTCGAGTTTCTGAGTGAAAGACATGAAATCTAAAGAATCGCGAGCTCAGTTCGTCGGAATCCATCGCCTGCCTTGGAAGCGTAGGCAACGCGGCGTCGTATTGTTCGTCGGATTGATCATGCTGGTCCTGCTTTCGTTGATCGGCATCACGGCAATGCAGGTCACCGTTCTGCAGGAGCGCATGGCGGGTAATTTCTATGTCCAGCACAATGGCTTCGAAGCCGGTGAAACGGCGCTGGCGACAGGGCGCGACGCGGCGCGCGGCAATGTCGCTCTTCGTTTCCAGCCTTTGATGGCTCTCAACGCAAGCAACCAGTTCGTCTGGGATACCTGGCTGACCGATCAGACCTTCCCGCCCACGGGTGTGACGTCGCCGCAGACCGATCGCAGATGGTCGCCTGCCGAGTCGATCATGACGCCGGGAAATCCGAACGCGTTGCATTATTACTCGGTCGCTGCGATCGGAGCGGACGCGAGCACGGATGCCAAGACCGCGCTGCAAGGCGTCTACATTTTCTGACCGGCGGCGACAGAAGTACGCCAGGGGAACGCTATGAAGTTTTTCAATGTTAGAACCGTATTCGCATCGGCACTGGTTGCGATGCTGTCCGTGCTCGATCCGATGGCGACTCGCGCTGCGGCGCAGTCGATTCCGATCAGCGACCAGCCACTATTCTCGACGACCGGTGTGCCGCCGCTCATGATGATGGTGATGTCGCGCGACGAACAGTTGTTCAATAAAGCCTATCCGGATTACACCGACCTCGATCCGGACAATCACAACGGCATCGATACGACGTACAACGACGTGTTCAACTATTCGGGTTATTTCGATCCGAAGCTCTGTTATTCGTATGCAAGTAGTCAGTTCAGCGCGTCTGGTGTAGCAGGCGGTACGAATTCGCATCAGTGCAGCTCGGCATGGAGCGGCAATTTCTTGAATTGGGCGGCGATGAGCCGCATCGATCTGCTGCGTTTCGTTCTCTATGGAGGCATGCGTTCGACCGATGGCGCAACCACGGTGTTGGAGCGCGCCTATATTCCGAACGATCTGCATGCCTGGGCCAAGGTGTATCGCGGCAGCGACGTCGCAAACTATGTGCCAGGTGCGACGGGACCGGTGACGATGTGCAGCGCCTCATTTACGGGCGGTGGTGCTGGTGATCCGACCATGCGAGTCGTCAATGGCGATTTCCCGGAATGGGCCGCGACTGCGTTGAGCCAATGTAACTGGCGCGATGACATCAGCGGAACAGGTCCGTGTGTCGGCGGCAGCAGCAGTTCATGCGATGATGCCCCCAAGTCTGCGGCCCTGCCGGGCGGTTCGACCGGTGATTTCACCGTTCGAACGCAAGTATGCGGAAGTTCGAATGCGGCGACGCGTGAAAGTTTCTGCCAGAAATATACCAATAGCACAGGGGGCGTAACCTACAAGCCAGTCGGACTTCTGCAGAACTACGGTGAGCCCGGCAAGCTTCGGTTCGGCTTGATCAGTGGCAGTTATTCTGCTCCCCGCACGGGAGGCGTGTTGCGCCGAAACATCGGCAAGTTTGCCGGGAACAGTACGACGGTGGCTTGTGCGCCGGGCGACGAGGTGAACCTCAGCAACGGCCAGTTCTGCAATCAGACGGCCGGCAGCGAAGGCATCATCAACACGATGAATCGCTTCAAGTTGACGCATTGGAATGGCGGGACGTGGGACGATTGCGGTACATACGGCATTCTGAATCGCGATGGCTCGACGCATCTGAACGACCCAGGCGCCTCTGGCAGCGGCAGTTACAATTGCAGTGGGTGGGGTAATCCGCTGTCGGAAATGTATGCAGAAGCGTTGCGTTACATTTCTGGCGAGGCGAAAACGGGTTCGTTTACTGTTTCCGGCGACTTGTCCGGGCTGCCGGCACCCAATTGGCTCGATCCTTATCGGTCGCCAGCCACAGGCGGCAACCCGTATTGCGCCAGCTGCAGCATTCTCGTTTTGGCGAGCGGCCTAAATTCCTTCGATGGTGACGAGATCCCGGCGGTGGATACGCTGGGCGACACCGCCGCCAATCTGTCTGATAAGGTCGGTCAGAACGAAGGTATTTCCGGCGTGTTTTCCGCTTTGGTTGGACGTGCGACGGACAATCTTGTCACGACGACCCCGCCTGTCCAAACGGCGACGAACACTCACGTCGATCTTTGCACGCCCAAGACGGTCGACAAGCTGAGCGTCGTTCGTGGCGTCTGTCCCGACATCCCGTCGATGGAAGGCAGTTATCTGCTCCCTGGATTGGCGTACAAGGCATGGACGACCGATCTTCGCCCGACCCTCACGGATTCCCATGGCAATCCCAAGCCGGCTCCAACGATCGCGCGTGATACCCGCAATACTGTGCAAACCTATGCGGTCGCACTTGCAGAAAACCTCCCCAAGTTCGATATTGCCATCGGCGGAGGCACCGTAACTCTTGCGCCACTTTGCCAGGCGAACAACAACGGCAGCGCCGATGCTCTCGGTGGGGGCAACGATGCAAATTGGCGCAGCTGTTTCCTCGGTTCGGTGAGCATTGGTACCAAAACTTCGACGCTCAATTCCCGCTACGTTTATGGTCGGCCGTTGGCTGCAGACGGCAGCGCTGGCAGTTTCTCCCTGGTTTGGGAGGACTCCCTTTGGGGTAACGATCACGACAACGACGTCGTCTCGATGTTGACTTATTGCATCGGCAGCGCGTGTACTCGATCCACCGGGTTGCCGACCACGACGCAGCGGAAACTCTGCTATTACACAGCCACCAATTATGGCGGCACTGAAACGTGTCCGACGGCGCTCACTGGGAACCAGACGGTGACGGTGAAGTCGGTGCGGGTGCCGACGGGCTACACGTTGACGCTGTATGCGAATACGAACCAGGGTGGTTCGAGCGTGTCATATACAGCAGATACCGCATCGATCAGTTTCAACGCGAAGTCTTACAAGGTCACCGGTGGCACGTTGCCACCAGGCGTGGCTTCGTATACCGGCTATGACATCTGCTGGCGTACGACGTCGACCGGCAACGACCAGTCTCCCGTATGCGGGACCTCAGGTACGCCGACAGTCGGTGCCAATGAGGTTCTGATACGCATCGAGAACATGTCGGCATATGCAGGCAACGCGATGCTGACTGGCTACGCGGTCACCGGCTCGAACGCCGACGGAATCAGGCGGTTGACGTTGCGTCCCGGCGGTACGGATGATTCGATCCTCACGCACGTGCTTGAGCCGCCTGCCAGCTGGTACAAGCCGATGGTGCTGAAATTCAGCGCCGGTACGTCGACAGCGCATCAGTTGGAAAATCCACTGTTGTACGCGGCGAAGTATGGTGGCTTCACAAAGCTCAATACGACGCTCAACAAGCGCCTTCCGCCCCAGACGAACGAAATGCCGGTTCCGACGCCGTCTGCGGATTGGTCGGCGCTCGATTCGTCAGGCAATCTGACGAGCACACCAACCAACTATTTCCTGGTTCGCAACCCCGCGCAATTGAAGGATCAATTGCAGAAGGTGTTCGACGCCGTTCTCTCAGGCGTCCAAGATATCGGTAGCGTGGCCACCAGTTCCGGGCGCTTCGCTTATGGGCTAACCAAAGCGTATCAAGCGTCATACGATCCATCGGATTGGAGCGGCAACCTGCAGATCTCGGATCTGAACTCTGATGGTTCGCTCGGTGCACAGGGGCCAAATGCCAGCGACAACCTGCCGGCTGCGGCAAGTCGCGTCATTCATGTCGGTGTTCCGCAGTCTTCGGGCACAGGATATGCAGCGCCGTTGTTCAGTTCGGCGAACCTTTCGGCTCCAATGACCACAGCATTGACGACGGCGGCGGCCTTCCCGACAACGCCGGCAACGACGATCGACAATCTAGTCGCTTATCTCCGCGGTGATTCGTCGATGGAGCAACCGACGGGTCCGTACCGCAAGCGGGTGAGCAAACTCGGCGATATCGTCAATTCTTCACCGCAAGTTGCATATAAGACCAGCCTCGGCTACGACCAGCTCACGACTCTCACGGGCTACGATTCCTACCAGGCGTTCGTGGCGGCGAAGACGGCGACGACGGTATTCGTCGGTGCGAACGACGGCATGTTTCATGCGTTCGACGGTCTGACGGCAGTAGAGAATTTCGCCTATATCCCGAATGCAGTGATTTCGAAGCTCGGCACGCTGTCGAAGCCTGCGTACTCGCATACATTCTTCGTAGACGGAACGCCTTCGATTGGAGATGCGTATCTTGGCGGCTGGAAGACGATCGTAGCTTCTTCTGGCGGCGCTGGATCACGCTCGGTCTTCGCGATCGATGCGACGAATGGCGCATGGGGTGGTCTGCGATTCGAATTCAACGACCAAACTGATGCCGACATGGGGTATTTCACAGGTATCCCAACTTCCCCGACGGTGACGGCGGACTCGAACTGGGTCACCGCATTCGGCAACGGCTACAACGGCGCCAGCAATAAGGCCAAGTTGTTCGTGATCAATCTCTCCGATGGTTCGAAAGTACCTGTCGATGACATCACCAATACGGCGAACGCTGCACCAAACGGACTCTCGACGGCGACAATCGTAGATGCTCAAGGTACTTGCCCCGACGGGACGAACCAGTGTTCCGACGGTTACGGCGATACGATTTATGCGGGCGACTATTTGGGCAACGTGTGGAAATTCACACTTAGTGGTGGGCGCTGGGTCGTCAATAGCCAGCCGCTGTTCCAAGCAAAAGATAGCGCCGGTCATGTTCAGCCCATTACCAGCGGCATGTTCGCGATTCGCAACCCGCTCGGCGGCGTCATCGTCTACTTCGGCACTGGCAAATATCTGAATACGACAGACAACGATCCGTCGGCCCAGGTTCAGATCAACTCGCTCTATGCCATCTGGGATGATGGTAGCGGCACGACCGTCACACGCAGCCAGCTGCAGGAGCAGGACGTCACGTCCTATGCGAGTTCGCTGTGGACGATCACCCAGAACCAGTTCGGCTACAAGACGGCCAACTACCCCCAAGGAAAGATGGGCTGGTTCCTCGATCTGACGGCGCCCGGAACACCGGACCCGTTGCAGGGCGAGCGCATCCTGGCGGCGCCGGTGGGCAGCCTGGACAAGCTGTTGGTGAACGCGTTCCGGCCGACTGGGGAAGTGTGCCAGCCCGGTGGCCAGAACAGTTTCCTCGAGCTTGATGCCTTGACGGGTGCAGCGGCATTCCCAGGCGGCAATGGCGGAGTGGGTGGCGCAGGTGCCGGCTCCGGCGGCGTTGACATCCCGGGCAATGGACCGCCGTTGAATTCGCCGAATCCGGTCATCACGATTCCGCCGCATACCGGCATTCCTGCAATTCCCGGATGTCCGGCGGGCGATCCGAACTGCGTCACGAACCCGCCCGCTTGGTGTACAAACGGTGTCGCAGGCTTCCCGAACTGTCCCTGTGCGAATCCTGCAGCGCCTATCGGAACGCCGGCTACGGATCCTGCCTGCGCACCACCGCCGTCCTGTCCGTTCGGAGCGCCTGGCTATCCATACTGTCCGAATTCTGAACAATGCAGCCTTATTGCGAATCCGGGTACGGCGCCTCCAGCCGAACCGTTCCAGTGCCGCGCCTCGTGGCGTCAACTTCGCTGATCAGGACAAGGTGACGCTATGAAAGTTTTCAGCAATGGGTTCGCAGGTCGACCGAGGGTGGATAGCGCGACTGGGCGAGTGGCGAGCATCAGCGGATTCACGTTGATCGAGCTCGTCATCGTGGTGGCCATCGTCGCGATTCTCGCGGCGATCGCGCTGCCGAGCTATCGACAGCAAGTGATGAAAGCGCATCGGTCGCAGGCAAAAGCGGACCTGCTCGAGTATTCCCAGGGGGTGGAGCGGTACTTCAGTGTCAATAGGACCTATGTCGGTGCCACGCTGCCATTCGCCGTTTCGCCTCGTGATGGGGCGGGTGGCAGCCCGTACTACAACTTGGCGCTCGCTGCCGTAGCGGGGCCGCCGTCGACCTATACGATCACTGCGACGCCGATCAATTCCCAAACAAGCGATGTACGTTGCGGGACTCTGACGGTCAATCAGCTGGGACAGAAGTTCTACAGTGGCACCGGTGACGACAACTTCTGCGGCTTTGGAGTCCGAGGTCCCTGACCGGGCTAGTTGAGGCTTACGAAAGTCACCGTTATACTCCGCGCCCCTCGCCGGAATAGCTCAGTTGGTAGAGCGCGTCATTCGTAATGATGAGGTCGTAGGTTCGATTCCTATTTCCGGCACCATGTCTGGTACAGAGCGGCGCGACGGCGTCGCGCCGCTCTGGCAGGCGTCTCGCTACGCGCGAGAGGCGGGCGTCGCGGTAGTCCCGGGGCGGCTGCAGTCCAAATCGGGCGGTTAGCTCAGCGGTAGAGCATTGCCTTCACACGGCAAGGGTCACAGGTTCAATCCCTGTACCGCCCACCATATTTCTCAGCGGGCAGTGCTCGCATCCAGATCGCGAGTGAAGCGGCTTTCCGGCGTTCCCCGGCAGGATCGGAATTGCGCCGTCGACGGTCTCGGTATCGACGCTGGTCGTGTCATGGACACGCTGGTACTCTGCGCCGCCCGTTGCCGGCCGATCTCGACCTCGATCCATGCCGCTACGCTGCCGACCTCCAGGCCCCGCATGACTACCGCAGCTGCCATGACGTCCAGCCACGATTCGATCCGCGCCGTGCTTTGGCAGGGCGACGCCCTGCGCCTGCTCGACCAGCGCCGGCTGCCGCACGAAGAATCCTACGTCGACTGCAGCACGGCCGGCGAAGTCGCGACGGCGATCCACGACCTCGTCGTGCGCGGCGCGCCGGCGATCGGTATCGCGGCGGCGTGGGGCGTGGTGCTCGCCGCACAGCGCGAGCCGAAGCGCCTCGACGCGGCGCTGGCGCTGCTGCGCGCCGCGCGTCCGACGGCGGTGAACCTGATGTGGGCGCTCGACCGCATGCGCCGCGCGATCGCCGGCGGTGCCGATGCGGAGACGCTGGCGCGCGAAGCGCAGGCGATCCAGGACGAAGATCTCGCCGCGAACCGGCACATGGGTGAACTCGGCGCCGCGTTGCTCGGCCACGATGCAGGCGTGCTGACCCATTGCAATACCGGTTCGCTGGCGACGGCGGGTTTCGGCACGGCGCTCGGCGTGATCCGCGCCGGCGTCGATGCCGGCCGCATCGCCCGCGTGTTCGCCGGCGAGACGCGGCCATGGCTGCAGGGCGCGCGCCTGACGATGTGGGAACTGTTGCGCGACGGCATTCCGGCCACCCTGGTTGCCGACTCCGCCGCCGCGCACCTGATGAAATCCGGCCAGGTACAGTGGGTCGTGGTCGGCGCCGACCGCATCGCCGCGAATGGCGACACCGCCAACAAGATCGGCACCTACCAGCTGGCGAT
>Ga0207712_10000513_pt1 | contig 32083 bp, 32 predicted proteins | sample KBSS44metaG_FD_184402 | JGI IMG/M metagenome (GOLD analysis project Ga0207712, IMG submission 184402) | Switchgrass rhizosphere microbial communities from Kellogg Biological Station, Michigan, USA - KBS S4-4 metaG (SPAdes) (version 2) | ecosystem: Host-associated > Plants > Roots > Rhizosphere...
CGCCGCCGGTAAGAAGAAGGACGCGGCTGAAGCTCTCAAAATGGCACAGCCGGAGATGTCGCGCGGAGTCGCCCGCGGAGTCATTCACAAGAATACCGCCGCCCGGAAAATTTCGCGGCTGTCGAAAAGGGTTGCATCGCTCGGCTGAAAAGCGCGCTTAACTTGAGCCTTGAACGGGCCGTCGGGAGACCGGCGGCTCGTCCCGTTTTGGGATCGTCAAAAAAATGCAGCAATTCCCGCGATTCGCGCGATCGTTAATGGGAAAATAATCGCAGAATTGGCAGTTTTGCGCCATTCTCACGCAGTTTCCCCGTGTTTCCTTTGTCAAGGGTCTTTATTTCACTTTCGTGAAAAATGAGCACTTGAAAGGTTCCGCGTACAATCCGAAGAAGGTCTTTCCGGGCGCGAATCCGCGTCGGGGGCAAGAGAGACGAGGACCCATCAACGCCGCGACTCGGAGTCCGGTGCCTGAGAAGCCCGTTGTCTTGCCGGGGGGGTAGTACCGAGGGAGGCGCTGGCCAGTGCAAGGCGGAGCAACGAATTCGTCTGTAGGACTCGCGGAGGCGCCGGTCGCGGCGCCGCTTGAGGCTGCCTGGGAATCGATTCGCACCGGACTTCGCCGCGACCTTGGAGCGCGCACTTTCGACGGCTGGCTGAAGCCCGCCGAACTCGGCCGGTTCGAGCCCGACAGCGGAGCGCTCGACCTTGTCATGCCGAGCCAGTTCATGGCCGACTGGGTACGCTCCCATTTCGGGGAGCGCCTGACCCTGGCGTGGAAGACCGTCCTTCCGATCGTCCGTGACGTGCGCGTGATTGCCGCGGCGGATGCTCCGCGGCCTGCGCCCCTGCTAATCCTCGAAGAGACTCCGGTGCCCGCCGAGCGCGACCCGGCAGCTCCGAACTTCGATCCGCGCTATCGCTTCGAGACCTTCATCGTCGGCAAGGCGAACGAGGTTGCGGCGACCGCCGCTCGCACGCTTGCGACGTCACCGACGGTGAGCTTCAATCCATTGTTCATCCATGGCGGGACCGGACGCGGCAAGACTCACCTGCTGCACGCGATCGGCCACTCCTTCACCGCGCTCAACCGCGGGGGCCGAGTCGTTTCGATGTCGGCCGAGAAGTTCATGGTCGAGTTCATTCGGGCGCTGAAAGAGAATGACACGATCGGTTTCAAGCAGCGCCTTCGGAGCGCCGACCTGCTGCTGATCGACGATGTCCAGTTCATCGCCGGCAAGGATTCGACGCAGGAAGAATTCTTCCACACGATGAACGAGATCATCACCGCCGGTCGGCGGCTGGTGATCACGTCCGACCGCGCTCCGCAGGACCTGGACGGAATCGCGCCGCGCATCCTGTCACGCCTCTCCTGGGGTCTGGTCGCCGACATCAACGCCGCCGACTACGAGCTGAGGTTCAACATCATCCTCGCCAAGCTCGAGGCGCTGCCCGGGGTCGAAATGCCGCGTCCGGTGATCGACTTCCTCGCGCGCCGGGTGACCTCTTCGGTCCGCGAGCTTGAAGGCGCTCTCAACCGAATCGGCGCCTATGCGATGATGACTGGGCGGCCGATCGACGTCGCCTTCGTCGAGGAAGTGCTCGCCAACGTGCTTCGCGCCAATCAGCGGCGGATCTCGATCGACGAGATTCAGACCCAGGTCGCCGAGCATTATCGGATCCGCAAGGCCGAGATGACCTCGGCACGCCGCGCCCGCGAGGTCGCTCGGCCGCGCCAGGTGGCGATGTATCTTTCGAAGCAGCTGACCCCCAAGTCGCTGCCGGACATCGGCCGGCGCTTCGGAGGCCGAGATCACACGACGGTGATCCACGCGGTGCGGCAGATCGAGAAGCTCCGCGCCAGCGACGCCGAGCTCGACGCCGACATCCGTTTGCTGACGAGGCAATTGGAAGGCTAGTCGAGCGTCGTCCGGTACTGCTTCACCGCAATCGACGCGACGATCAGCACGAACAAAGCGAGCGCGCCGAGACTCGGCGCTGCCTCGGCAATGCCGACGCCCTTGAGCATCGACCCGCGGATGACCCGGAGCATGTGAGTCACGGGCACGGCCGTCCCGATCCACTGCGCCCATTGGGGCATTCCCCGGAACGGAAACAGGAAGCCGGATAGCAGGATCGAGGGCAGGAAATAGAAGAAGGTCATTTGCATGGCCTGGAGCTGGTTGCGGGCCAGCGTCGAGACCAGGAACCCGAGGCTGAGGCTGCCGATGATGAACAGCAACAGCCCGAGCAGCAGTGCTGGCCAGCCACCGGCCATCGGCACTCCGAACAACAGGCGCGCCATGGTGATGATGATCGACGCCTGGATGACTCCGACCATCACGTAAGGCGTCAGCTTACCGATCATGACTTCGATCGGGCGGACGGGAGTCGACAGCAAGGTCTCCATCGTTCCGCGCTCAACCTCGCGGGTCATGGCGAGCGCGGTCATCATGACCAGGGTCAGGGTGAGGATGGTCGCCACCAGCCCCGGGACGATGTTGTACGCGGTAATGCTCTCGGGGTTGTAGCGGCGCTGGACGACCACCTCAAAGGGCCTGGGCGTAGCGGGGCCGGCTGAGGCCGCGAGCGGACCCTTGAGGTCGTGCATCAGCGCGTATTGCGGGAGCTGGGCGAGCGCCGCCGCGGCGCCGCTGGTCGCCGCTGGGTCCGAGGCATCGGCTTCGACCAGGATCTGCGGCTGGTCCTGACGAACCACGCGTCGGGTGAAATCGCCTGGGATGGTGATCGCGAACTGGACCGCGCCGCGCTCGATCAGCTCGTGCATCTCGGCCGGCGAGCGCGCTGCATATTTAAGGTCGAAATAGTCGCTGTTCTTGAGTGCGCCGAGGATCGAGCGTGCAAACTGGCCCTGGTCCTGGACGTAGACGGCAGTCGGCAAATGCTTGGGGTCGGAATTGATCGCATAACCGAACAGCAGCAGCTGGAAGATCGGAATGCCGATGATCATCGCATAGGTCAGCCGGTCGCGGACGAGCTGGGTGAACTCCTTCGACAGGACGGCGAGGATGCGTGAAAGGGACAGGCCCATCATGCGGCTTGGCTCACCATATCGGGGCTGTGGGTGCGCATCAGGTGAATGAATACGTCCTCGAGCGTCGGCTCGACCTCCTGCCATTCGAACGGCGGATGCCGGTGCGGTGCGATCGCTTTCTCGAGCGTCTCACGGTTGGTACCGCTGACGTGCAATGCCGTGCCGAACGGCGCGACCATGTCGACCCCGGGTTTGCCGGTGAGGTCGTGCGCAAGACGGTCGGCGCGCGGACCCTCGGCTTCGAACGTAACAAGCCCTGATTGCGCGATCAGCTCGTCGTTCGTGCCGCGGGCTATCAGGTCGCCGTTGAAGATGTAGGCGATGTCGTGGCAGCGCTCGGCCTCGTCCATGTAATGGGTCGAAACGAGCACGGTCATGCCCTCGTCAGCGAGGCGGTGAATCTCATCCCAAAAGTCGCGGCGGGCTTGCGGGTCGACCCCTGCGGTCGGCTCGTCGAGCAGCAACAGTTTCGGCTCGTGCATCACCGCCGCGGCGAGCGCGAGGCGCTGCTTCCAGCCGCCCGACAGCTGGCCGGCGAGTTGCTTGCGGCGATGTGTGAGGCCGAGCTTGTCGAGCGTGTCGTCGACGCGCCTCGCGACATGATCGAGGCTGTAGACCCGCGCGATGAAGACCAGATTCTCCTCGATCGTCAGGTCTTCGTAGAGCGAGAAGCGTTGGGTCATATAGCCGGTCTGGCGCTTGATCGCCTCGGCCTCGCGCGGAAAATCAAGCCCCAGCACCCGGCCGTTCCCGCTGTCGGGGGTGAGCAGTCCGCACAGCATGCGCAGGGTCGTAGTCTTGCCCGAGCCGTTGGGGCCAAGGAAGCCGGTGATGTGGCCCTGCTCAACCTGGATCGCGATGTTCTTGACGGCCTTCATCGAGCCGAAGGTCTTGCTGAGATCGTGGACGTCGATCGCGAGACTCACGGCAGCGGCTCGACGTCGACGGGAAGGCCCGGCTGGAGGCCGGCGGGCCGCTTGGGATAGGCCTCAACCATGAACACCAGCCGGTCGCGGCTGTCGCGGCTGAAGATGATCGGCGGAGTGAACTCGGGTCTCGGGCTCACGTAGCGGATGGTTGCGGTCAGGCCCGACGCGCAGGCGTCGCAGCCGAAGTGGATGTCGGTCCCAGGGCGATAGCGCGCGACCTCGGCCGCGGGCACGTAGAAGCGAACCTTGATCTTTTCGTCGGGCAGCAGCGAGACGACCGGCTGGTTGGCCGCCACCCATTCGCCTTTCTGGAAGAAGACCTCATCGATCCGCGCGGCGGCGGGGGCCGCGGGCGACAGCTGGCCAACGCGAATGTCGACTTCCCGGCGGCTGCCGGCGGCTTCGGCGGCCTGGGCCTGGGCGGCGGCCACCTGGGCACGCCGCGAATCCGCGGTCTTTCGTGCTGCTGCGACGCGCGCTTCCGCATTCCGGAACGCCGCCCGGGCGGCATCGAGGTCCTTTCCCGCGACCGCCGCCGAATCGTCGCGCCTCACCGACTCGAGCCGCGCTAGATCGCGCCGTGCGCGATCCGCGTCGGCCGCTGCGGCAGCGACTTCGGCGGCAGCCTGTTGAGCCTGGGCTTCGGCCGACGCGATCTGGGTCTTCGCGGCGGCGAGTCCGGCCTCGGCCTGCTCACCCTGCGCCGAGAGCGTGGCGGGATCGATGGTGAAGAGCTGCTGTCCCCCTGCGACGCGCTGGCCCTCGACGGCCGATACCGACCCTACGGTCCCCGAAACCGGCGCCGACAGATAGAGGTCTTCGCCTTCGATATATCCCGACAGCTTGCGGTCGGGCTTGGACCCGCCGAGCAGAAGCCAGGTGACGAGGGCGGCACCGATGAGAAGCGCGACGATGACGATCGGTCGAAAGCGGTTCATTGCTGCGCCCCTGATGCTGCATCCCTTTGGGCAAGCTCGGGCCAGCCGCCGCCAAGGGCCTTGAACAGGCCGACGGTATCGCGCGCGAGCGCCCCCTTTGTTTCGATCACTTGATTCTCCAGCGAAAGGCGCCGGCCCTGAGCGACCAGTACGTCGGACAGCGTGACGAGGCCGCCACGGTATCGGGTCCTTGCAAGGTCCTCGGCGCGTTGCGTTGAAGTAAGCGCGCCTTCGAGCTTCGCGAGCTGGTCGCGATCACCCTCGGTTCGGCCGAGCGAATCCTCGACATCCCGGAGCGCCGTCAGAACCGATTTCCGATAGGCGATCAGCGACTGTTCCTGCCGCGCATTCGCCACAGCGATGCTGGCGCGGGTTCGTCCGCCGTTGAAGATCGGCCAGTCGAGTGCCGCCGAGAGCGTGAAGCTGCGGCTGCCCCACTCGAGCAGGCTCGCCAGCGCCGTGCTGACCAGCGCCGGGGCGGCGGTCAGCGAGAAACGGGGATAGAGGTCGGCGACCGCGACCCCGATGTCCGCGGTGGACGCGGCGAGCTCGCGCTCGGCGGCGCGGATATCGGGGCGGCGGCGCAATAGGTCGGAAGGGAGGCCGGCGGGAATACCGGGCGGGGAAGGGAGCGCTCGCGGATGCGCCAGTTGCCCAATCAGCGCCTCGGGCGTTTCGCCGGTCAACACGCCGAGCGCGTGGATTTGCGCCTCAGATTCGGCTTCGAGCGCCGGAATGGCCGCCGCGGCGGCCGACCGTTCGGAACTTTGCTCGGCCAAATCCTGTCCCGTAACCAGCCCGCCGCGCGCCCGCGCCGCGACAAGCTGTTCGAACCGCTGCTGGCGCGCGAGCTCCGCTTCGGAATTGGCGATCCGCTGTTGAAGCGTGCGCAGGGTCACGTACGTGCTGACGACTTCCGCGGCGATCGTCACCTGCAAGTCGCGGCGGTTCCAGATGGCCGCTCCAGTCCTCGCCCGCGCAGCCTCAACGGACCGGCGTGTCTTGCCGAACAAGTCGAGCTCCCAACTCGCGTCGAAGCCCGCGCGCCAGGTCGTGAATTCCTGGCCGGGGAGCGCGAAACCGCCGCCTCCGCTGCCCCCTCCACCGGCCCCGGGCGGGGCTGGTATGGCATTTTCGCTGATCCGTTGGCGCGTGACGGACCCCTGGGCATCGACCTGGGGCAAGCCCGCAGCTCCGGCCACGCGTTCGCGCGCCCTCGCTTCACGGATCCGCGCCGCCGCCATTTCGACATCGAGATTCTGGGCCAGCGCTCGGTTGACGAGATCGCTCAGCTGCGGATCGCCAAACCCGCTCCACCAGGCGGCCAGCTCGGAATCGCTCGCGCCGCCCGAATCCGCGCCCGCCTCGGCATAGCGCTCGGGGGTCGAAATCGCGGGCGCCCGGTAGTTGGGACCGACCGTGCAGCCTGCGAGAAGCGCCGCGGCCGTGAGAGCGGCGCGCTTCACCCGAGCAATCCTTCCAGCACGGTTTCCGCGTGCTGTCTTGCCAAGGCATCGAGATCGAGCGGAGCCCCGCCTGCCGGCTGCAGTGTCTCGCGCCAAAGAATGCCCATCAGCATCGGACCCATCAGGGAGAAGGCATGGAGGCGCGGGTCGCCGGGCCGGACCTCACCCTTCGCCTGGGCGCGTTCGATGAGGCCGGCAATGAGCCCAAGCGCCCTGGAGACGACCTCGTCGTGCCAGACCTTGGCGAGCTCGGGGAAATTGCGCGATTCGCCAATAACCATCTTGGCAACCGCTCCGACCCGCACCTGGCTGGTGATGGCCGCAAAGCGTGGCAGGAACTGGCGGATGATGTCCGCGAAGGGGAGGTTGCTACCCTCGACGAGAGTGCGGACCGTTTCGATATTCGGTGCGACCGTGTCGCGCACGACCGCCCGGAAAAGGTCGGCCTTGTCCTTGAAGTAAAGGTAGAGCGTGCCCTTCGACACGCCGGCCCGCCTGGCGATCTCGTCGAGCTTTGCCGCGGCGAACCCTTTTTCCGCAAACACCTCGAGTGCCGCCGCGCAGATCTCGCGCGGACGGTCCTCTGACCGCCGTTGCCATTTGGGCTGCTTCAATGCTCTTCCTAACTGACCAGTCAGTCAGTTACGCGATGAAAGCGGTGACTTCAAGTGGTTTCAAGCAGCGTCGTGAAAGATGATCCCAAGCGTCCGGCGTTGGCCCGACCGGATGTCGCTGACGCCGTGGCGGTGCTGGACCCGATAGAAACCGCGCGTTCCGCGAACGGGGCGGTCGCGGACTGGAAAGACCACGGCATCGCCTTGTTCGAGCGGCACGACCTGGGCTCGCGACTGGCGTCTCGGCCGTTGCTCGGTGAGAATGAACTCGCCGCCGGAGAATTGTGTCGTGCTTGAGAGGAGCACGGCGACCTGGATCGGGAAGAGATTCTCGCCGTACACGTCCTGGTGCAGGCAATTATGATCGCCGGGACCATAGTTCAGGATCAGCGGCGTCGGCCGCAACTGGCCGGCCGAATGGCACTGCTCGAGGAAGTCCGGCAGGCGGGCAGGGTAGTGGACCGGCGAGCCGAGCTGCCTTTGCCAATCGTTCGCGATCGGGACCAGCCGCTCGTAAAGCGATTGCCGAAGCTCACCAACCAGCGACGGCAGCGGATAGCGATAATATTTATATTCGCCGCTCCCAAAGCCGTGACGCGCCATGACGATTTTGCTTCGGAACTGGTCGCGGTCATAGCCCGCCGCCAGTTCCTGGCACGCCTCGCGTCCGACGAGGCCCGGAATGACGCTGAACCCCCGCTCATCGAGCTCGCTGCCGACCAAGCTCCAGACCCTTTGATCCGGCAAAGCGATCATTGGGCGCGGCTTTCGTGGCTGAGCAGGCGAGCCTTGCGATCAGTTCCCCAGCGATATCCGCCAAGCGAGCCATCGGCCCGGACAACGCGATGGCATGGGATGAGAATGGCAACGGGATTGGCGGCGCAAGCCTTTGCGACCGCCCGAGCGGCGAGGGGATGGGGTTTGGATTGCGTCATGATCAGGCTCCTTTTGAGGAGCCGCCACCATGCTCGCGATCGTTTCGCCTTGCGTCCCGCGCCTTGCGGTCAAAAGAAAAGACCCGGCTGAACGCGCCAGCCGGGCCATTGCTTCAGGGTTAGATCACTTACGACCTGGGTTTGGGCCGGGTCGGGATCGTGATCCTCACCGTCTCGCCATTCTGGCCGGGGAAGTTGGTGAACATCGCCTCGACGAGGCTCGGAAGCACTATGTCGAGCCGGTTCGATGTCGATCGCGCCTGGGCGCGGCCGTCGAACAGCGGCTGGTTGGTCCGGGCGCCGCGAATGTGGAGGTCGAGCTCGCTGTGATATTCGACGTAGCTGTCGACCCCGCCGCCGTACCAGAACGGATCGTTCCACCCGTAAGAAAACGCCGAGCGATAGCCGAAGCGCGGATAATAAAACGGGCTGTAGAACGGGTCGTAGAAGTGGCTGCGATAGAACGGATCCTCGACGTAGCGCACCTGGCCCTTGTCGACCACGTAGCCGAGCTGGACGACCATGGTTGCGCCACTCGCGCTGCCCGCCGGCGAATAGCCGCGCGCCTGGAGCTGCTGAGCGACGAGGCCGGCATAACGCTGAAATTCGAGTCCGCCGTTGTTCGCCATTCCGCCGCCGGGAACGACGAAGAAGGTCTGGCCTTGCGGCGCGGGCATCGCCTGGTAGCGCGAGACGGTGCTGGTGATTGAGCTGGCGCAGGCCGTGAGGCCGAGCGCGGCAACGCCGAGCAAGGCTGCGGCGGCGAACTTCTTGAGACGCATCTGAACACTCCCTCGAATCGGGAAACGGGTTGAAAATCAGTGGCCTTATACCACTAAATGCCGTGAACCGTCGATGAAGCGTGAGGTCAGTGCGACAGTCCGACGGCGTGGTACGCGGCCGCAAGCGTAGGTGCCGCGAGAGCGCTCGCCCGTTCAGCGCCGTCAGAAAGAATCTTGTCGAGCTCGGCAGTGTTGGAACGAAGTTCTTCGAGCCGGGTGCGAAGCGGCCTCAAGAGTTCGACCAGCGCTTCGGCCAGGGCGGGCTTGAACGCGCCGAAGCCCTGACCCGAGAAACGCGCCAGCACCTGCTCGATGCTCTCGCCGGTAATCGCCCCATAGATTCCGACCAGGTTCTTCGCTTCCGGCCGGCCCTCGAGCGCCGCGGGATTGTCGGGCAGCGGCTCCGGATCGGTCTTCGCCTTGCGGATCTTCTGAGCGATCAGGTCGTCGCTGTCGGTCAAATTGACCCGGCTCATGTCCGAGGGGTCGGTCTTGGACATTTTCGTTTGTCCATCGCGCAGGCTCATCACTCGAGCCGCGGTCCCGCCGCCGATGAACGGCTCGGGCGGGATGAACAGGTCCACGTCGAAATCGGTGTTGAACTTGAGCGCGATGTCCCGGGTGAGCTCGATATGCTGCTTCTGGTCCTCGCCGACGGGTACGTGAGTCGCCTTGTACAGCAGGATGTCAGCCGCCTGGAGCACCGGATAGGCGAACAAGCCGAGCGATGCGCCTTCGCGGTTCTTGCCCGCCTTGTCCTTCCACTGGGTCATCCGGTTGAGCCAGCCGATGCGGGCGGTGCAGCCCAGGATCCAGGCGAGCTCGGCGTGAGCCGGGACGGCGCTGTGCGCGAAAACGATCGATTTTGCCGGATCGATTCCGCTGGCGATCAGTGCCGCGGCCATTTCGCGGACGTTCGACTGCAGCTCGTGCGGATCGAAGTCGACCGTCAGCGCATGGAGGTCGGCGAGGAAGAACAGGCACTCGGCCTCGTCCTGCATCTTCACCCAGCGCAGGATCGCGCCGAGCAAATTGCCGAGGTGGAGATCGCCCGTCGGCTGGATGCCCGAAACGACGCGCATCTTGCGATTGTCATCCGACATCGGTGTACGGCCTCCGGCGCTTCAGCAGTGCCTTCAATTCCTCACGGTCGGTTCCGCCAAGGACCCACACCAGCGGGAAGTAGACGATTAGGCCGGCGCCCACGATCGCGACCACGGCGGCAAGCCGGTGCCCGGCTGAGCCCAGGAACCAGCCTGCGAGCGCGGTACGTACGGCGATTAGCGCCGCGGCCATCGCCGCGGCGGCGACCAGCTGCCGAAAGAGGCGCGACGCCAGCCATTTTTCGATCCGGAAATGCCCGCGACGGTGCAGCAGGACGTAGAGTATCGTGCAGTTCAGCCAGGAGCTGATCGCGACCGCGGCGGCGAGGCCGCCAATGCCATAATCGAGCCCCCAAATGAGGACGAAGTTGAGCACGACGTTCACAGCCAAAACCACGACGGCGACCTTGACCGGCGTCGCGGTGTCGCGCCTCGCGTAGAACCCGGGGGTCAGCACCTTCACCAGCACGTAGGCCGGAAGCCCAAGCGCAATGAGCGACAGGGTCAGCGCGGTATTGCTGGCATCGTTCGCATTGAAACGGCCCGCCTCGAAGATCGCCGACACGAGGGGCAGGGCGCTGACCGCGAGCGCCAGCGCGGCCGGCAGGCAGAGCAGCATCGCTAATTCGGCCGCCTGGCCCTGAACCTTCGCGGCCTTGTCGGCCTCGCCGATATCGACGTGGCGGCTGACCTGCGGGAGGATAGCCGTCCCGATTGCTGCGCCGATCACTCCAAGCGGCAGCTGGTTGAGACGGTCGGCGTAATTAAACCAGCTGACCGCGCCCGTCCCGATGCGGGTGAGGAAGAATGTGTCGATGAAGACGCTCACCTGATAGACGCCCGCGCCGAGCGTCGCCGGGACCACGACCCGGACGAACTGACGCACGCCTGGAGTTAGGCGTGGCTTGCGGATTTTGAGAACGATACCTGCGCGTTTGCATGCCGCCAGGAGCAGGGCGAGCTGGAGGATTCCGCCGACCGTAACAGCGGCGGCGAGCGCGGTTGCGGTCACGTGCCCGCCCTGCCGGAACATCAGCAGCGAAGTCAGCATCGCCAGGTTCAGCAGGGCTGGAGCGAAGGCGGCAGCCGTGAATCGGGAAATGCTGTTGAGAATTCCCGAGAACAGCGAGACGAGGCTGATCAGCAACAGGTAGGGGAAGGTGATCCGCGTCAGCAGCGTTCCGAACGCCAGCTGACCTCCGTGCCATCCGGTGATCGCCCAGATGAATAGCGGCATGATGATTTCGAACACGACCGTGAAGAGGATCAAGGTCGGAAGAAAGACCGCGAGCACCTCTTCGGAGAAATGCCTGGCTTCGCTTTCCCCGCCTGACTGAAGCCGCTGGCTGTAGAGCGGCACGAATCCCGCGGAGAAGGCGCCTTCGCCGAACAGACGCCGGAAGGTGTTGGGAAGCCGGAAGGCGACGTAGAAAGCGTCGGTGTAGATGCCAGCGCCGAGTACCCGCGCCATCAGCATTTCCCGGGCAAACCCGGCGACGCGGCTCACCAGGGTCAGCCCGCCGATCGTCCCGGTTGCCTTCAGAAGGTTCATGGGCCTGCCTGTTGTGCCAGTCTTGGCCGAGCTCAGTTTTCTGACGGGGTTTCCGTTTCAGCGTCCGCGGTTGTGGCCTCAGCCTCAGCTTCACCTTCAGCGAGCGGCTGTCCCTGCTGGGCCTCAAGCTGGGCGACATAGGCCGCGGCGAAGTCGATCGGATCGAGGAGTAGCGGCGGGAAGCCGGTATTGGCGACGGCTTCGGCGATGACCTGGCGAGCGAACGGGAACAGCAAGCGCGGCGCCTCGACGAGGAGGAGCGGCCCCAGCGCTTCGCTGGGAATGTTGCGCAGGCCGAACAGCCCGGCATAGGTCAAATCGACGACGAAATGGACGCCGTTCTCGGAACGTGCGCTGACTTCGATCTTGAGCGAGACTTCATGGACGTCGTCCGCTGCCTTCTCGGCGTTGAGGTGGAACTGGACGTCGAGGCTTGGCTGGACCTGCCACTGGAAAACCTGCGGCGCGCTTGGATTTTCGACGGACAAGTCTTTGATATATTGGGCGAGGGTCGCGACCTGCGCCTCCGTTTGATCCTGGCCTGAGCCATTGCCCTGGTTCGATGAATCCTGATCGGCCATCAGTATTTCCTTGTGAGTCTTGAAGGTGTCGAGGAGCCGCTTCGGCCGCGGCGCGTTTCGCCCCGGCGACTAGCAGTCGCATTTATGAGGCGCAATGCCACCTTCGTGCGTTGGCGGTGTTGGAATATTTACCAGACGCGCACTATGTTGGTGGCAAGTTTTTGGAGCATTGGAAATCTCGTTGACCGTTATCGTGATCCTCGCCCTGGTCGCACTGTTCATCGGACTGCGCCTCTACAGCGTGCTCGGTGAGCGCACGGGCCACGAGCAGCAGCCGATCCTGAAGCCGGCCGATTCGGATGCGCGGGTCGAGCCGCGGCCTGAGCAGCCGGCGGCGGCTCCGCCCACGACGAGCGAGGCAGGCGACCTTGCTTATCTTCCACTGGCCGGTCCGGGGGTCCGGGCGATCCTCGCCGCCGACGCCGCTTTTGACGTCGCGCGCTTCCTCGAAGGCGCCAAGGCCGCCTATCGCGTGATTCTCGAGGCGTTCTGGAAGGGCGACCTGGACTCCGTTCGGGGCCATATCGACGACCATGTTTTTGAGACGTTCACCTCAGCCGTCAAGCAGCGCTCCAAAGACGGCCTCAGCCTGGACAATCGCCTGATCACTATCGAGCAAGCCGTGATTTCCGAAGCGGCGCTTGAGCGCGATGTGGCGATCGTGACGGTGCGGTTCGAGGCGGACATTGCCGCAGTGACCCGAAACGCGCAGGGCGAGGTTGTCGCCGGATCGCTGAGCGACGCGGTGCAGACTCGCGACCTGTGGACCTTCCGCCGCGACATTTCGTCGCGCGACCCCAACTGGATCCTGATCGAAACCGACGAGGAAGAGTGAGAGCCGCAGCACGGGCGGTCGCGTTAGTATCGCTCGCCGTCTTGTCCGCTTGCGCCACAAGGCCAGTGCAGGCGCCGCCGACACCCGCTCCGCCGCCGACCGTCACTCCGCCGCCCCCTGTCATTCCACCGGTCGTGCCGCCGCCGCCACCGAATGCGCTCGCAGCGGGCGTAACGGTCGCGGCTCCGCCCACAACGCTTGACGAAGCCGCGGCGGCTCGGGTGTTGCGCGCCTTCCTGACCAGCTGCCCAGCGCTTCGCCAGCGCCAGGACCGTTCCTTGCTCAGCCTTCCCGGCGACTGGGCGCCGCTGTGCGACGCAGCGACTACCGTCCAGTCCGGCGCCGCCGCCGCATTTTTTCGCGACCGTTTCGACTGGGTCCGCGTCGGCGACGGAAAGGCCTTCGCTACCGGCTATTATATCCCCGAGACCGCGGGCTCACGCACCCCGGCGCCGGGCTACACTGTCCCGGTCTATCGCACTCCGCCCGACCTCGTTCGCTGCACCAAGATTGATGGAACGACCGGACGCGGGCGGATCGACGAAACCGGCACCTGCGTCCTTTATTTCACACGTGCCGAAATCGACGATGGAGCGCTCGCCGGAAAGGGGCTGGAAATCGCCTGGGCAGCCGACCCGATCGACCTCTTTTTCATCGAGATCCAGGGCTCGGGTGAGCTGCGCCTTCCCGACGGAAGCGTGATGCGCATCGGCTACGACAACCAGAACGGCCGCGACTATGTCGCCATCGGCCGTCTGCTCCGCGAGCGTGGAATCCTGCCGCCCGGCGGCGCGAACATGCAGGCGATCAAGGATTGGATGCGCGCCAATCCCGATCAGGGCCGGGCCCTGATGCGCGAAAATTCGTCATACATCTTCTTCAAGGAGCTTTTGGGCCCGCCGCTTGGCTCGCTCGGATATGCCATCACTCCGCGTACCACCGTGGCGACGGACCCGAACTTCGTCCCGCTGGGAGCGCCCGTGTTCCTCACCATGGACCGCCCCGAAGCGAACGGCCTGTGGATCGCCCAGGACGTCGGCGGTGCGATCAAGGGGGCCAACCGGTTTGACACTTTTTGGGGCGGCGGGCCCGATGCGACCGCGATCGCGGGGGGAATGTCCGCCTCGGGCCAGGCGCTGATCCTCCTTCCCAAGGGGGTCGCGGCCCGTGCGCTCGCTCAGCCCTGAGGAGGCGGAGCTCTGGGCCAGACTCGCGGCAACCATCCGGCCTCTATCGCGTGTAAGGAACGATCTACAACCAATTAATAAGCAATCAAAACCCGTCACACACCGTTCCGCCAAGCCGGCACCGAGCACCCGGCAAATTGTGAAATCGCGGCCGCCATCGGAACGGACCTTGGACGGAAGCTGGGACAAAAGCCTTCGCGCCGGATCGGTTGAGCCGGATCGCGTGCTCGACCTCCATGGCATGAATCTCGACGCCGCGTGGCGAGCAATCGATCGCGGTCTCGAACAGGCGATCGCTCGCGGCGATCGCGTGCTGCTGCTGATCACCGGGCATCACCGGCCTGGCGATCCGCCGGTCGAGCGCGGGCGGATCCGGGCGGCGGTGCATGACTGGCTCGAAGCGTCGCGCCACTCGCCGAATATCGCCGCGGTCAGGGACGCGCACCGACGCCATGGCGGCGGTGGAAGCCTTTATATCGTTCTTCGCCGCGCCCGCCGTTAACTGTCTTCGCACCATCCTTTCTTAACCGGTCTCATTTAACGCCCGGGAAGGCGGACATAACCGCGCGCGCGAGGCCCAGCACCCCGATGAAAGCAGGTACCGGCCAGAAAATCAGCAACGCGATCCTGTCGTGTGCTGCGGGCGGCGCGTCCTTCCTCTTTTCGCTGGCGGCGGCGCTCTACATCACCGCGCTCGATGGGAAGATCCTCGCGGCACTGGTTGCAGGCGCCTTCTGCCTGCTGATCTGCTACATCGCCGCCGAACGGCCGAACAGCGAGAACGCCCGTGCGCTCGCAGCGCTTCGCGACCGGCTGATGGCGGTCGAAGAGGGAGACCTGGTCTCGCCCGCTCCACCTTCGGTCAAGCAGGCAATGCCCAAGCTCGCCCAGGCCGTCGATACGCTCTTCGCCGAGGTTCGAGCGTCGATCGAGAACGCCCATGCGCTGGGCATGTACGATCCCGTCACTTCGCTTCCCAACCGGCTCCATTTCCGGTCAGAGGCCGACAAGCTGCTCGGCGAAACGGGCGGCAGGCGAACGGCGATGCTGTTCGTCGACCTCGATCGCTTCAAGGCGGTCAACGACAGTCTCGGCCATGCCCGCGGCGACCAGCTCCTCATCATGGTCGCCAACCGTCTTCGCGTCGTGGTGAATGCGGAGTTCACGGGAAGCGCGCGCAGTCGGCCGCTACTCGCCCGGCTGGCAGGCGACGAGTTCACCCTGTTTTTTCCAGAAGTCGATGACGTAGCCGAGATCGAGCGCGTGGCGCGCCGGGTGGTTCTCGCGATTTCCGAGCCGTTCGAGCTGTCGGCGCACAGCGTCGACATCGGTGCGTCGATCGGCGTTGCCCTTTCGCCCGACCACGGAACGACCATCGAATCGCTGATGCGGGCGGCGGACATCGCGATGTATCGCGCCAAGGCCCTGGGCGGCGGCCAGCATTGTTTGTTCAACGACGATCTGGCGGCCGAGCATCAGCAACGGATCGATACTGAAAAAGCCTTGACGGAAGCGGTCCAGCGGGGTGAGTTCGTGCTCGCCTTTCAGCCGCAGATGAGTCTCCTGACCGGCGAGATCGCCGGGGCCGAAGCGCTATTGCGATGGAGGCATCCACGCGACGGGTTGCGGGGGCCGAACTCGTTCATCCCTGTGGCGGAACGGACCGGCCTGATCGCCGAGATCGGCGACTGGGTGCTTGGTGAGATCGCCGCGGTGCTCGGCAGCTGGAACCAGCGCGGCCTTGGGCGGCGCCTTTCGTTCAACATCAGCCCGCGTCAGCTCGACCGTCCGGACTTCTTCGCGAGGGTTCGCACGGCATTCGCGGACGCCCAGGTGCCGCTGTCGCGGGTCGAGCTCGAGTTCACCGAAAGCGCGGCAATGGAGGTCAGCGAGACGGTGCTCGCCGAGGTCGCCGCGCTTCGAAACGACGGCGTGACCATTTCGATCGACGATTTCGGCACCGGCTATTCGAACCTGGCGCGGCTGCGCACGATGCCGCTCGACCGGGTCAAGCTCGACCCGTCGCTGATCGCGGACATCGAGACGTGCGAGAAAGCGCGGGTGATCGTCCAGGCGGTCGTCCAGCTGATCAAGGGCGTCGAGTGCGAGATCGTCGCCGAGGCGGTCGAGACCGCCGCCCAGGCCGACATCCTGCGCGCCATGGGCTGCGACACCGTGCAGGGTTATGTGTTCGCGGAACCGATGTTCGAGGAGGAATTCCTCGCCTGGATCAGCAACGCCGACCGCAAGAGCGCGAAGTCGGTGGCTTAGCCCAACACCTTCCGAACGATCCGCTCGTAAATCCGCGAAAGGGCGCGGATGTCTTCGAGAGCGGCGCTTTCGCCGACCTTGTGCATGGTCGCATTGGGCAGGCCGAAATCGACCACGGGACATAGCTGGATCAGGAAGCGGCCGTCGGAAGTGCCGCCGCTGGTCGACAGTTCGGGGTCTTGCCCTGTCTCCTCGCGAATCGCTTCAACGATGACATCGTAGAGGGGTCCGGGCGGGGTCAGGAACGCCTCGCCGGAAATCCGCGCGCGCACGGACGACCCCGGCGCCTCTCGTTCGGCGATCTCTTCGACCATCCGGACCAGGTCTTCGCCCTTCTGAAGATTGTTGAAGCGGATGTTGAGCTGCGCGGTCGCCGAACCAGGGATGACGTTACTGGCATGGGTCGGAGTTTCGATCCCGGTGAATTCGAGGTTCGACTGAGGAAATTTGTCGGTGCCGTCGTCGAGATGAACCGCATCGAGCGCCGCGATGACCCGGGCGAGGGGCGGGACCGGATTGGTCGCCCGGTGCGGATAGGCGACATGGCCTTGCACGCCCGGCACGTCGATCCACATGTTGACCGAGCCGCGGCGGCCGATCTTGACCGTATCCCCGAGCCGGTCGACCGAGGTCGGCTCGCCGATCAGGATCATGTCCGGGCGAATCTGCTTTTCGTTCAGCCAGTCGATGATCCGCGGCGTGCCGTAGGTGGCGTAACCCTCCTCATCACCGGTGATGATTAGCGATAGCGTGCCGTCCCCCGGCTCAATCCGTGACAGCGCCGCAGCATAAGCGGCGATAGCGCTCTTCATGTCGTTCGCGCCGCGGCCGATGAGGCGGCCATCCTCAATCCGCGCTTCGAATGGGTCGCCGTTCCAGCCTTCGCCGGGCGGGACGACGTCGAGATGACCGGCGAAGCCGAAATGCGGCGATCCGCTGCCCCGGATCGCGACCATATTCTCGGTCGGGCCGTCGGGCGGCTCGCCCATCACCCAGCGGTGGCACGTGAACCCGAGCGGCTCCAATGCGGACTGAAGCACATCGAAAACTTCGCCGCGCGCCGGGGTGACGCTTGGGACATTGATCAGCGCCTGCGCAAGCGCGATGGGGTCGATTGACATAGACGCGGCCTAGCAAAGGAATACGCCATGCCCAAGATCGACCTCGACGCCCTCGAGCAGACCAACAGCACCGGCTATCCGCCGCCGTTCAACGAACCGGTCGCCGGGCGCTGGCAGCGCAAGGTCGCCGAGGCCGGCGGACTTACCGAACTCGGCGCGCGCCATGTGGTGCTGAAGCCCGGCGCCTGGTCGAGCCAGCGGCATTGGCACGAAGGCGAGGACGAGCTTCTGGTCATGCTGACCGGCCGGGCGATTTTGGTTGAAGACGATGGCGAGACGGAAATGGGCCCAGGCGACATCGCCGTCTGGCCGAAAGGGGTGAGCAACGGTCATCACCTCATCAACCGCGGTACCGAGCCGTGCAGCTTCGTCTGCGTCAGCGCCGGCACGGAGGCCGGCGGCGCCTATTCGGACATCGACATGAAGTGGACGCTTGAGGCAGGCTTCGTCCACAAGGACGGAACTCCGTACTAAGCGGCCTTCCCGACCTCCCATTGGTCGATCACCCAGGGTTCGTCCTGCGCTTTATCGATCCACTCGGCAACGTGAGGGTGGGACAGCACGGCTTTCACGTAGACCGCCGCGAATGACGGGATCGGCACCGCGTAAGTGAGGAAGCGCGTCACGACGGGCGCGTACATCATGTCCGCGGCGCACCATTCTCCGAACAGGAAATCGCCGATTCCTCCGAAGCGCGCCCTGGCTTGCGCCCAAAGCTGCAGGATCCGGTCAATTTCCTCGCGCACTGGATCGCTTAGCTCGATGGGCGAGAAGCTCTTGCGGACGTTCATCGGCAGATCGCGCCGCAGGTTGGAAAAACCGGAATGCATTTCGGCGGCCATGGATCGCGCCATGCCTCGAGCCCCTTCGTCTTCGGGCCAGAAGAGCGCGCTGCCGTAGCGGTCGGCGAGGAATTCGATGATCGCGAGGCTGTCCCAAACCACGGTCTCGCCGTCCCACAGGATCGGTACCTTCCCGAGCGAGGGCGCGAACTCGTCCCCTTCGCGGCGCTTCTCCCATTCCGCGTCGAACATTGGGACGACATATTCCTCGAACTCTTCGCCGGACTGCTTGACCGCCAGCCAGCCGCGCATCGACCAGCTCGAATAGGCCCGATTGCCGATGATTAGCTTGAGCATTCCTTCTCCCGTCACCCGGGCCGCGGTCTAGGTGAGTGCCGCGTCCATTATCGCCGTTCGTAACTCGGCGATGCCGCTACCGGTTTCGCTTGATGTCGTGAAGATGGCCGGATGCGCGGCAGGGCGTTTGCGCGCTTCGTCGGCCGTTGCCGCGGCGATCTTCGCAAGCTCCGTCGGCTTCACCTTGTCGGCCTTGGTCAGGACAAGGTGATAGCTGACCGCAGCCGCGTCGAGCATGTCCATCACATCGCGGTCGACGTCTTTGAGCCCGTGCCGGGAATCAATCAGGACGAGCGCCCGCTTCAGCATAGCCCGCCCGCGCAGATAGTCGTTCACAAGGCGACGCCACCGCTTGACCAAATCCTTCGGCGCCTCGGCGAAGCCATATCCGGGCATGTCGATCAACCGCAGCTGCAACGGCCGGCCGACGTCGAAGACATTGAGCTCCTGCGTCCGGCCCGGGGTGTTCGACGTGCGCGCCAGGCCCTTGCGGTTGGTGAGCGCGTTCAGAAGCGCGCTCTTGCCGACATTGGAGCGCCCCGCGAACGCGATCTCCGGCACGTCGGGATCGGGCAGGAATTTGAGCTCGGGCGCGGACTTCAGGAACTCGATGCTGCCGGCGAACAGCTTGCGCGCCCGCTCCGCCAATTCGTCATCCGGACCTTCGGTCATGTGTGAACCGGATGCGTGTCGGCGAAATGAAGCCCGTATTTCTTGTACAGCCACCATTGCTGCAGGATCGTCAGCACGTTGCTGGTGACCCAGTAGAGCTGCAGCCCGCTTGCGAACGGGGCCATGATGAACATCATCACCCACGGCATCAGGGCGAATACCTGCTGCTGAGTCGGGTCCATCTGCTGCGGGTTGAGCTTGAACTGCAGCCACATAGTGACCCCGAGCAGGATCGGCAGGACTCCGATCGCGAGGAAACCGGGCGGCGTGAAGTGCAGGATGCCGAACAGGTTAAGGACCGTCGCCGGGTCGGGTGCTGAAAGATCCTTGATCCACAGGGCGAACGGCTGGTGGCGCATTTCGACGCTGACCAGCAACACCTTGTAGAGCGCGTAGAAGACGGGGATCTGCAGGAGGATCGGAAGGCAGCCCGCGGCTGGGTTGATCTTCTCTTCCTGGTAAAGTTTCAGGATTTCCTGCTGCTGCTTCGCCCGATCATCCTTGAAGCGCTCCTGGATCGCCTTCAGCTTCGGCTGGACCTTGCGCATCGCCGCCATCGACTGGAACTGTTTCTGGGCGATCGGGAACATGATGAGCCGGACGATCAGGGTCAGGCAGATGATTGCGACCCCGAAATTGCCGATCTGATTGAACAGCCAGACCAGGAGGTCGAAGATCGGCCGCATGAACCATTCGAACCAGCCCCAGTCGATCGACTTGGAGATCTTGGGGATTCCAGCCTGCTCGTACTGGTCGAGCCACGCCTTCTCCTTGGCGCCGGCGAAGAGTCGGGCCTGGGTGGCAACCGACTGGCCGGGAGCGACGACGGCCGGAGCGAGCGCATAGTCCGCCTGGTACCCGCCCGACGGTGAGCGCCGGAATTCGCCGTTCATGGATGCGGGCGGGACGAGCGCCGTCAGCCAATATTTGTCGGTGAAGCCGAGCCAGCCCGGGACATTGCCGAACGTCTCGCTCTTCCCCTCGTCGAGATCCTTCCAATTGACGTCGTAGCTCGCCTTCCCGTCGAAGACGCCGATCGGGCCTACATGGTTGGTCCAGGTGGTCGGATCTGTCGATTTGCTGCCGCGGCTGACGAGCCCGATCGGACGGATCACGACCGGCTTGTCTGAGCCGTTGATCGCGCGCTGATCGACCGTGAACAGATAGCCGTCGTCAACCGCGATCTTCATCTCGTAGGTCACACCATCGGCCGATTGCGTGGTCAGAGTGACCGGATGGCCCGGCGAAAGAGTGCTTCCGTCGGCCGTCCACACGGTGTTGAGATCGGGCGCGGCGGTTCCCTGGCCGACCCAGCCGAACGAAGCGACATAGGCGCCCGGCGCGCCGAGCGGCGACAACAGCCGCACCGGCGGCGAATCTTTGGCAATCGTCTCCCGCTGCCTCAAAAGCACGAGGTCGTCGATCTGCGCGCCCTTGAGATTGAGCGATCCCTGTAGCGACCGTGTCTCGATCCGCACCCGCGGGGTGGACCCAAGCACCGCCCCGCGGCTCTGGGTCGCTTTGGGTGTGGTGGGCACGGGTTGCGCCTGCGGGAGCGGCAGCTGCTTGCCGTTTTCCACCTTGGTGCTCGGCGGATTCGCAGTCGGGAAAAACTTGCTCGACGCCCAGGTCCAACCGATCAGAATCAGCGCGCTCAGCGCCACGGCGAGGATAAGGTTCTTATTATCTTTCACTTGACTGTCCTCGTCATGGCACGGGGTCGTAGCCCTGGCCGCCCCACGGATGGCAACGACCGATCCGCTTCAGCGCAAGCCATCCTCCGCGAAGCGCCCCATAGCGTTCGATTGCCGTGATCGCATAGGCCGAGCAACTCGGCTGGTAACGGCAGCTCGGCGGAAGGACCCGCGACGGCCCTTTTTGCCAACCCCTGGCGATCAGGATCATGAACCGGGCGATCATTGGCCACGAAGCTTATCGAGGGCACTTGCCAGCTCTGATCGGAGCAGGCCGAAGTCGCGCTCGATACCTTTGTCCCGGCCGATCATCACATGGTCGGCGCCGGCAAAGCCCTTCACAGCTATGATCTCGCGCGCGAGCGCGCGAAACCGGCGTTTCATCCGGGTACGGACGACTGCTCCGCCGATCTTCCTTGTGACTGTGAAGCCGACGCGCATCGCCGGGTCCGAATCCTCGCGGTGCCGGACGAGCAGGATGAATCCCGGGGTGGGCACGCGCCTGCCGCCGTTGGCAGCGAGGAAATCCGCGCGCTTTCTTATGGTTGTTAGGCGCTGAGCTTCTTGCGACCGCGGGCGCGTCGGGAGTTCAGCACCTTGCGGCCGCCGGGCGTCGCCATGCGGGCGCGGAATCCGTGACGCCGCTTGCGGACGAGGTTGCTCGGCTGAAAAGTGCGCTTCATCGCTCATGCCTTAAATCAAAGAAAAAGGGCCGCCCCGAAGGCAGCCACTGTCGGGCGCGCCGATAGTCGAGGGTGGCCGCGAAGTCAATTCCCGCCTCCTGCCTGATCGGCCTTGGTGAGCCGCTCGCGCCGCTTCGCCGAGCGCCGGCGAAGGGCCCAGTCGGCCCAGCGCCCGGCCTTGGGTTGCCAGCGCTTGAACTTCACATAGTGCCGCTTCGCCCACAGGCTGGTCTTGAGGATCAGCGCGAGGCCCGGGGCAATGAGGAATACCCCGCCGGGCCCCGGGATCGGCGCGACGGCAAAGCCGGCGATGACGAGCAGGACTCCAACAGCGAACAGCGTCCATTCGACGACTGGGCTGTCCATGAACTTCCGCCACTGGTCACGCGTAATCATGACGGCAGATGTGGTTGCGAGCGTCGGTTCGCGCAAGGCGCTTGAGCCTGTGGCAAGCGCGGGTTAGCCTGTTGGGGCCGAGCTAGGGGGATTTCTGTTCAGTGCTGCATGTTGTGGGGGCGGGGCCTGATGGCCGCGACCGTCGCCACCGTCGCTTACCTCGGCCTCGAAGCCCGCGCGGTAGAGGTCCAAGTCCAGCTTTCGGCCGGCCTGCCCGCATTCATCATCGTCGGCCTGCCCGACAACGCCGTGCGGGAAAGCCGCGAGAGGGTTCGAGCTTCGCTTGCGGCGATCGGCCTCGCGCTTCCGCCCAAGCGGATCACGGTCAACCTGTCGCCTGCCGACTTGCCGAAGGAGGGTTCGCACTACGATCTTCCGATCGCGCTATGCCTTCTTGCGGCAATCGGTGCGACCGACGCCGAAACGCTGTCGCACTATGTCGCAGTCGGCGAATTGTGCCTCGACGGCCGAATCACCGTCTCGCCGGGAGTGCTGCTCGCGGCAATCCATGCTTCGTCGGCGGACAGGGGGCTAATCTGTCCCGCAGCGCAGGGGAGCGAGGCGAGCTGGGCCGGTGAGTTGGATGTGATCGCGGCGCCCGACCTGCTGGCACTGCTCGCACATCTCAAAGGGACAGCCTTGCTTCCGGCACCGCCGCAGGCGGAGGCCGAGCCGCCCGACAGAGGGCCCGACCTGGCGCAGGTGAAAGGCCAGGAAGTCGCGAAGCGAGCGCTGGAGATCGCCGCGGCGGGTGGGCACAATTTGCTGATGAGCGGCCCGCCCGGGGCGGGAAAATCCTTGCTCGCCGCCTGCCTCCCCGGAATCCTGCCGCCGCTGCAGCCTTCGGAGGCGCTCGAAGTTTCCATGGTCGCCTCGGTCGCGGGCGAATTGAACGGAGGCAAGATCCGGCGCCGAAGACCGTTCCGCTCTCCGCACCACAGTGCTTCGATGCCCGCCCTCGTCGGAGGGGGCTTGCGCGTCCGCCCTGGCGAAATCAGCCTTGCCCACCTCGGCGTCCTGTTCCTCGACGAGTTGCCCGAATTCCAGCGCGCGGTGCTCGACTCGCTCCGGCAGCCGCTCGAAACCGGATCGGTCAGCGTCGCGCGCGCCAACACCCATGTCACCTTTCCGGCGCGGGTCCAGCTGGTCGCCGCGATGAACCCATGCCGCTGCGGCCATCTCGGCGACCCCGCGCTCGCGTGCAGCCGCGCCCCGCGCTGCGCTGCGGATTATCAAGCGCGCGTGTCGGGGCCCTTGCTCGACCGGATCGACCTCCACGTCGAGGTGCCAGGAGTCTCTGCCGCGGATCTCACCTTGCCGCCGCCGGCCGAGGGCAGCGCGGAGGTCGCGCGCAGGGTCGCCGCGGCCCGTCGGCTCCAGGCCAATCGCTACAACGGATCGGGCGTCAGGACGAACGCGGAGGCCGACGGTGAACTGCTCGATACGGTTGCGACCCCAGACGATCCGGGCCGCAAGCTGCTCGCCGACGCCGCGGCAGCGATGCGCCTCTCGGCTCGCGGCTTCCACCGAGTCTTGAGGGTCGCGCGCACCATCGCCGACCTCGCCGGCGCGGAAGGGGTGGGACGCATTCACGTGGCGGAAGCGCTGAGCTATCGCCGCCAGGCTCCGCGGAACTAGCCGTTGCGTTCGGGCCGGATGCAGCTAGCATCTGCCTCACCTCAACAGGGGAGGGAATCCAAATGAATCAGCTGTCACCGATCGATTGGGCGAAGCGTCCGATTGAAAAATACGCCGACTTCACCGGCCGCGCGCCGCGCGCGGAATTCTGGTGGTATTTCCTGGCCGTCATCATCGCCTCGATCGTCGCGCGAATCATCGACAATATCCTCGGGATGAATGTGATGGGTCCCTATGGGCCATTGTCGCTGATCCTGATGCTCGGCCTGTTAGTCCCGAACATTGCAGTGGCGGTCCGGCGTCTCCACGACACCGATCGCAGCGGCTGGTGGATTCTGCTGCCGATCGTCCCTTACTGCCTCGCCTTTGTACTTGGCGGCGCAGCGATGATGGGCGGTGCGGCTTCGGGTAGCGCAATGGGCATGGGTGCGGGTATGGGCATTGCCTCGATCTTCCTCCTGATCGGCGCGGCCTGCGCCCTTCTTCTGCTCGTCTTTTATTGCTTACCCGGAACGCCGGGCGACAACCGCTACGGCCCGAACCCTTATGGTGCGGGCGCGGTCGCGGCCGAGTAAAGCTCGACAGTTGCCGCTTGGGGCACGCGCCGCTACCTAAACCGGCGCGTGCCCCTGTGGCGGAATGGTAGACGCGCTCGACTCAAAATCGAGTTCCTTCACCGGAGTGTCCGTTCGAGTCGGACCAGGGGCACCACGATCGTTGCAAGACTATGCGTACGCGCGCGCTACTGGGTGCCAAGGCCGAGCGGCCGCGCAATTCGGTTCGAACGCGACTTTGATCTTCGTATGCCCAACTGGCGCAAATCAGTGGTTGATGCGATCCGCCAAATAGCGCGAAGAGGGCTAAGTGAGGGTATTGGCGTTCACCAAATATGGTCGCGAGGCAGCCAGTACGCGTCAGCGGTTTTTGCAATATTTCCCTAGCCTCCAGTCGGCCGGAATCATCGTCGACTACAATCCTCTTCTCGGCGATGATTATGTACGCGCCTTAACGACCGGGAAGCGTTTTTCCAGAATGGCCGCGGCTGCTTCTTACGCTCGGCGGATTGGCCAGCTAGCCCAATCAGCCAGTTACGATCTGATTTGGATTTATGCGGAGCTTTTTCCTTGGCTTCCGGTCTTGTTTGAGAAACTGGCTCTCCGGGGTTCCACGCCGATCGTCTACGATATCGATGATGCCTTTTTTGTCCGCTATGAGGGCAAGCCATTCCTGTCGGGCAAGCTAGACATTCTAATGGGCCGTGCAGCGGCATGTGTCTGCGGCAACGAGTTTCTTCGCGATTACGCGGCAAATTTTTGCGAGCGGAGCATCGTTATCCCGACCGTGGTCGATACCGCCAAATATCGTCCTGCTTCCAGGCTCAAAGGTAAGCAGATTGTAATTGGCTGGATCGGATCACCCAGCACCTGGGCTAACGTACGGCCGTTGCTGCCGCTGTTAGAGCGGCTCTGCGAGGAATATCCCGTCCGATTTCGAGCCATCGGGACCGGCGTAGAAGCAGCGCTGGACCGTTTCCCGGGATGCGAATTCGCGGAATGGCGTGAGGACAGCGAGATTGCTGAAGTACAGGCAATGGACATTGGTATCATGCCCCTGCTCGACCAGCCCTTTGAACGTGGGAAGAGCGGTTACAAGCTTGTGCAGTATATGGCCTGTGGCCTTCCGGTCGTCGCCTCGCCGGTTGGCGTGAACATGCAAATGGTCACACCGGGAGAGAACGGTTTCCTGGCATCAACCGAAGCCGAGTGGCGGGAAGCGCTTGAACGATTGATCGGAGACGCGTCCTTGCGCGCGCGCATGGGTAAGAATGGCCGGGCATTGGCCGAACGATCTTACTCCCTGGCAGTGCACGCTCCCCGGCTAATAGCCTTGTTTCGTGAAATCGTCGGTGAGCGTGCGTTAGTCACGCCGTGAGCCTGCGGTAGACTTGGTCGTAGCGCTGGACGCCCATCGCCACGTCGAAGAAATCGACAGCGGCTTGGCGGCATTCGCGAGGACTGAGCGTGATCGTTTCCACCCTATCCAGCGCGACTTTGTAATCTTGGTCGGTGAGATCTGTGACTGTCACGCCGCTGCTTGTCCGAGAGAGGAATTCGGCGACGTCACCAACACCGGCATTGGCTATGAAGGGTAAGCCGACAGCCAATATCTCCGCCAGCTTGGTCGGTGAACAGCCTGCTGCGGAAAAAGTGGGCTGTTTGAATGCAATGCCAAGATCGGCTGCACCGAGCAGCCGTGGGACTTCCTCTCGCTGCGCGCTGCGAATGACGAGCTCATCCGGCGGAATGCCTCTTCTAACAGCCTCGGCGCGAATTGCGCCGGAGTCTTCGCGGGTAACAAACAGGAAGCGCGCACCCGGATTCCGATCGCGGTAGGCGCGGAAAAAATCGAGCATTTCGCCGAGCATGTAATTCCCGCCGAGGGAGCCGAGATAGGCGAGAACGGCTACGTCATCGGATATGGCGAGTTCCTGCCGAACGGCGCTGCGGACCTGCGCATCCGCAAGTGCGAAGTGTTTGACATCGACGCAGCAGGGGATGACCGCGATCCGATCTTCATGACCGCTTAGCTCGGGTCGCCGGAGCAGCTCGGCACGGCCGGCCTCCGTAAGGCTGACGATCGCGTCCGACTGTTCGAGCAGCCGGCTCTCGAGCCGTTTAAAGTAACGATAGACGAGGCGGAACAGCGGATTGCGGAGGTCCCAACTTCCACCTTCGATTTTCTCCTCGGGCCAGAAGCCGCGCATGTCGAACAGCAGCGGCACTCCGAACCGGCGCTTGAGGTGAAGCCCGGCGGCGGCCGGAATATAGCTTCGGCAGTGGACCAGCCCGAACGGCCGCGCACGATAAAGTCGCGCGGCGGAGCGTTTCAACATTGCGAGGTCGAGCACCGACGAGAGGACCGGCGGGCTCTTGTGATAGGGAAGCGGATGCCAATCGAGACCGGAGCGCTTGCACAGCTTGCGAATTGCCGCTCCCTCTCTATCCATCGCTGCCCTTTTCTCGCAGCTGAGGATGGTGATCCGGTGTCCACGTCCCGAAAGCCCGACGAGATAGGGAAGGATCTGCGACTGGCCGAGCGGGTCGGTCAGACCGTCGTAGGTGATGTAGAGGACGTGTGCGGCGGGTCGGTTCAAAGGCGGCTGCCTGACTGGGTTAAGAGCTATCCGAGAGTTGCAAGACTATGCAACGCGCGGAAGCAATGAAGCGCAAAATCGCATTTCTGGTCCCCGACATGAGCGGCGGTGGTGCGGAACGCGTCGCATTGACGCTCATCAAGCATTTCGCCGCTCAGGGCCATGCGATCGACCTGCTCTTGACGATTCGCTCCGGTGAGCTTCTCAGCGAGCTGCCGGACGGGGTGCGAGTGTTCGACCTCAGGGCGCCCCGGATCCGCAACGCCCTGCGGCCGATCATGAGATATCTGCAAGCCGAAGTGCCGGACGCGCTCCAGGTCTCGATGTGGCCGCTCACGATCGTCGGAATCATCGCCCGAATGCTGACCCGAAGCCGGGCACGGTTGGTGGTCAGCGACCATGCGATCCTTTCCGATCATTATCCCAAGGCTCGACACGGGGTGATCTCTGCCACGGTCCGCCTCTTCTATCCACGCGCTGATGCGCGGGTGGCGGTGTCGAATGGGGCTGCGCGCGACCTGGCCGATCTGGCGCGATTGCCCCTGGAAACTTTCACCGTCATCGCCAATCCGATCGACTTCCCTGGTGAAATCAACCGAGAGCCTGAGGTCGAAGCACTATGGCAGGGGGCCAGCAGGAGGGTCCTCACCCTCGGACAGCTCAAGGAAGAGAAAAACCAGGGCCTGCTGATCCGCGCCTTCGCGCGGCTTCCGCGAGAGCTCAATGCTCGGCTGATGATTGTTGGATCGGGATCGCTACGCTCCTCGCTCGAGGATCTGGCCAAGGCGGAAGGCGTCAGCGATCGCGTCACCTTCGCCGGCTACGCCAACGATCCCTGGCCTTATTATGGGTCAGCCGACCTGTTCGTATTGCCCTCCCGCGAGGAATCGTTTGGAAATGTCCTTGTCGAAGCAATGCATGCCGGACTGCCGATCGTGAGCACGGCGAATACGGGAGCTCGCGAGATCCTGGGCGACGGGACTTTTGGCCGCCTTGTTCCCGTCGGCGATGACGAAGCGCTGGCCTCGGCAATGCTGGAAACATTGGATGAGAGAGTCGATCAAGAGCGTCAGAAGGTCCGCGCCCGCGATCTGTCGGATGACGCATTCGCCCACTACGAGCAGCTATTGTTGGAGATCTGATTGTCAGCGACGAAGAAAATCCTTGGCGGCGCTCGCCAGCCCATTGAATTCCGCATAGAGGCCGCCCTTCCAGGCTCTCAGGACGGCTCCACTCCGGGCGAGGCGCGGTCTTGCCAATATGTCCACGCGTACCTGAAGCGCCTCGATCCGGCGTCCGTTCGACGCAATCGCTTCCGCCAGGCGCCCTGGAGCCAAAAAGCACCGTACGGTTTCGCCGCATGCCTGCAGGCGCTGTCCCAACTCTTCCCGGCAGCGGATTTCGGTCAACCACGCAGGCCTCGGATCGACTCGCGCATATTGACGTGCCTCTCCCCAACGAGAGGTCGAGCGGAGGACATTGGGGTCGCTCGCATTTTCACCATGCCGACGGTAGATTTGCAGCGGCTCTTCTATCAGGCGCTTAGCGTCGAGAAGATCTGCCCCCCAGCCGATCCAGCTATCGTAAGGAATGCCGTCCGGGACAGGTAACAGCAGCTCCAGAAGCGGGCGCGCGATCGTAGTGCAGGAACCGGCGATCAGGAAGCTGTCCGGAAAACCCGCCCGCCGCATTCTGCCAAAGCTCGTCGCTCCGCTGCTTAGCTGGTTGGCATCGGTGATGAGCTGGTTGTTCACAACCGACAGGGCGCGCGTATCCGAACCGAAGACCGCACAGACTCGGTCGATCTTGTTCGGGTGCCAGACGTCATCCTGATCGCTGATGAAGACGAGCTTGCCGCGGGTTCGGCCGAGGGCCTGCGAGAAATTCTGCGAATAGCCGAGGTTTCGCGAGTTGCGGTGCAAATGGACAGGAAATGGTGCGGTACGCGAAAATTCCTCGACAATTTCGGACGTCTGGTCGGTCGAGCTGTCGTCACAAATGACAAGCTCGTCGGGCAATCGCGTCTGGTCGACAAAGCTTTGCAGCTGCTCGCCGATAAAGCGCTGCCCATTGTAGGTCGCCATGGCGATGGAAACGCGCATCAAACCTTGCCGTCATAAACTCGGACTGGACCATCGGGATTGATGCGGAACGCTAGCCTCGCGCGCCACTTCGATGCGCGCGGCGCCGACAGCCGATAATCCGCGATGCAAGGCCCTTCGTTTGTCGCAACCGGTTTGAATGCGATGTCCCCGGCACGAAAGGGTTCTGTCAGTAACCGCAACCGGTTGTCGATTGCGCGATCGCCCGTGACCGGCTTGCGGGCGATGACCATACTGTCGCGAACATGACCGTCTACGACGGACAGCGCCATTTCGTCGGTCTCGAAATAAACTTCGATCGGTTCTAGGCCGACAAGCGCGCAAAGCGGCGCCCAGCTGTCGGGATAGAAGCGCCAGCAATCGAGCGGGTAGCGATGCACAGCTTGGCTGCCGGGGGCGATGATGCACGCGTAACCGCCTGGAACCAGGCTTCGGCTGATCTCCGCCATCGTCACCCAGAAGTATGGATTATGTTCGAGGGTCTGCCCGGATATGCAGACATCGAAGCTCGCGTCCTCGATTTCGGGCCAAACGAACCCCGCTTTCGCCACGACGTCAACGTTGCGACCGGGCTCGAGATCGAGGCCGGTATAGTGCTGACGGTCCTCGTCGATCAGGTCCCGGTACGTCGGCTGGCCCTCATAGGCCTTGGATCCGATTTCGAGGACGCGCGCTCTACCGGTCTCCGCGGGAAATTTAGCGGCATAGGCGCGAAAGAAGGATGCCATTTTCGCGTGGGAAGAACGGTGCACGTTTACTCCTGCCGTCTCTGGTCTGCTGTCGTCGGTGGCAATGCCCATCCGCCGAGAATGGAAGGAAAGAATTCCGCCAGCCTGCTTGCCAGCTCGCGATACCCCAGCGCAACGGCGGCCAGCAGCAGTGCCCCTTCCAAGCCCCAGTGAACCCAGGTTAATGGAACAAAGAGGCTGGCCACAGAGGCCGATAAAACGATTGCCCCGGGAGCGGCAATTATGCGGATGAGGCGACCGGGCTGGTTGGTAACCGCGAAGAAGATAAGCATATCCACTGCGGCGCGGATTGACCATGTGACTGCAGCGCCCACGAGACCTGCAGTCATCACCGCCAAATAAATCGCGACGAGGTAAGGACCGAGCTGCCAAAAACTAATCTTCGTCACGAGGTCCGGCCGGCCGGTTCCTTGAAGCCGCGCGTAGCTGATATGGGCGAAACCGTTGAACCAGAATCCGACGAGCACGATGCAGGCGATGGGCGTGGTCGGTCCGGCAAGAGACGGGCCAATCCAAAGGCGCAGGAACTCCGGAAGAACCGCGAGCGCCAAGACGATCAATGGGGTGGCGAGGGACGCCAGGGAACGCACCGCATCCTGCTCCATGCGGTCGATCTGGGCTGTGCCGAGTGACGCAAAACGCGGAAAGAGAGCGCTCGCAACGCTTTGCGGGAGAAGCACGAATCGAGAGACGAGATTAAAAGGCACAACGTAGGTGCCGACGGCCGTCGCTCCGAGGCGGAAGCCAACGACCAGCTTTTCGATCGAAGTCAATATCGGTGTCAGGATTCCGGCACCCGTGACCCAGCTTCCGAAAGTAATGAGGCTTGTTAGGATCGCGCGCGAGGGCGTGATCGGCTGAATGATTGGGACGCGCGGTCGACAGGCGAGGCCGACAGCGACTGTCGATACCAATCGCGCGAGGAAAACGGCAGCGATGAGAGCTGGAAGGTGCGGGCTGACATAAAAAGCGGCTGCGAGCGGAAGCGCCGCCAATAGAACGTTGCTCACACTGGAGACGACATTCATTGTCAGGAACTGCTCACGTCCCTGAAGAGCGCCGTTTAGCACGCCGTAAAGCGCGGTGGCGGGAACGCACAGCGCCAGCCAAAACATGCTCTGCCCGATTTCGCGCGAAAGGCCGCCAACCTCTCGGAGCAAGAGCAGTAGCTGCTTCCCGACCAGAAACAGGACGCAGCCGCCGAGAGCGCCGACGCCCAGGCTCAGAGTTATGGCATTCCAGAGCAGCTCGTTTCGGGCGTTCGCTGCATCTGCCGGGTAGCTCGCAATCCGCTGCGCCGTGGCCGGCCCGAGGCCAAGCTCGAAAAGTCCAAAGTAGCCCAGCAGCAACCAGCAAATGGACAGGATGCCGTAGCGTTCGATGCCAATCACCTTCAGGTACAGCGGGACCGTAATTAGCGACACCACCAGCGGCACCAAGGCACCGACGACATTGTAAGCCGTGTGCCGGGCAATGCTCACCGACTGTCCATCTGTATCATCGTCGTAATGCCTTCCGGGGTTGCGCCATCTGAGCGCTGCAGACCAATTGCAACTCCCGCAGGATACAAATTCCTAAGAAGAAATTCCGCTCGGAATTGCAATTGATCGCGGCTTGAGGCGTTAGGGTCTGGTATGTGCGGGATCGCCGGTATCATCAGCAGTAGGGGGATCGATGAGCAATCGGTCGCCTGCATGATCGGCCCGATCGCCCACCGCGGTCCGGACGACGAGGGAATCTGGGTCGATCCTGAAGCGGGGGTCGGCCTTGGCCACCGGCGCCTGTCGATCGTCGATCTTTCCCCGGCTGGCCGTCAACCAATGCATTCGGCCGACGGCCGCTTCGTCCTCACTTTCAACGGCGAAATCTACAATCATCCCGATCTGAGGAAGGCGCTCGAGGATGAGGGCGCCGTGCCTGAAGGCGGCTGGCGAGGCCACTCGGACACCGAAGTGTTCCTCCAGGCCATCGTCATCTGGGGTCTGGAAGAGACGCTCCGTCAAAGCGCTGGGATGTTCGCGTTCGGCCTGTGGGACCGTCACGAGCGCACGCTCAGCCTGGTCCGCGACCGCTTTGGCGAGAAACCCCTCTACTACGGTTGGGCCGGCAAGGACTTCCTCTTCGGGTCGGAGCTGAAGGCGCTTCGCAGCCACCCCCAGTTCGAAGCGGCGATCGACCGGCGGGCGCTCCGCCTGTTCGCCGCACGGACCTATATTCCCGCGCCGCTGTCGATCTATCGGCGCGTGTTCAAGCTGCCTCCCGGCTGCATCCTTACGGTAACACCGCAAGCGGCCAGGCAACCGCTGAGCGAACCGCCGGAGGAGGGCAAGGGCGGTCAGCTGAGTCTCGAACGCTACTGGTCGTATCGCAAGGTCGTACGGCGCGGACTCGACGATCCGATGGGCGATGAAAACGAGGTGCTCGGAGAGCTCGAACGAGTGCTTGCGCGAGCCATTCACGGCCAGTCGATGGCCGACGTCCCGGTCGGCG
>Ga0207712_10000514_pt1 | contig 32050 bp, 31 predicted proteins | sample KBSS44metaG_FD_184402 | JGI IMG/M metagenome (GOLD analysis project Ga0207712, IMG submission 184402) | Switchgrass rhizosphere microbial communities from Kellogg Biological Station, Michigan, USA - KBS S4-4 metaG (SPAdes) (version 2) | ecosystem: Host-associated > Plants > Roots > Rhizosphere...
GGCTGGCCGGGTCGGTGCTGTCTGAGGATCTCGACGCTGCCTCACGTGTGGCACGGCGTATCCGAGCCGGTTCACTCATGATCAATGGCGCAATGTCTTACGGCGCCGACTGTCCCTTCGGCGGCTATAAACAGTCTGGGATCGGGCGGCAGAACGGCCTGGAGGGCTTCGAGCAATATCTCGAAACAAAAGCTATCGCCACGCCCCAGTAAGACGCTCGCAAACCGGGGCGCAGACCGCTTTGGCGCTAACGGCGCGTGAAGTAGTGACATGTCACGCCGCCCGAACCTGCGCGTGTAGCTTTGCCTCGATCCGCAGGATGGGGAAGCCAATCTCAACTCTGCGATCCCGCTCACTGCTATGGCCGCCGTCAATGCCATTCGCCATGTGGTCGAAGGGGAGCCGGGATTCCCGACCGATCGCCGGTCGCTCGGTCGGGGCGCCTCAGGCGGTCTGCTCACCCGTCTGTAAAGGGAGGTCGAAATGAGTCGCCGATATCGGATAGCACATTATGGGACCGGCCAGATCGGAAAGCTCGCGCTGCGGCAAATACTCGAACGCAGTGAGTTCGAACTAGTTGGCCACCTTGTGCATACCAAGTCCAAGATCGGACTGGACACGGGGGAAATCGTTGGATGCCCAGCGACCGGGGTCAAAGCGATCGGAGACTTTGACGAGTTTTGCGGGCTCGATGCCGACTGTGTCGTGTACTTCGCCACGGACTTTGGGCGCGAGGCCGATGAAGTGATCGAGGAGATGTGTCGGCTGCTTGAATCGGGCAAGAATGTCGTAACAACGACGTTCACCCGAATGGTCTATCCGCAATCCCTGCCCGCCGCGACGCTGACACGCCTCGAGAATGCATGCGCAGCAGGGCACTCTGGCTTCTTCGGCACCGGGGTGGCTCCGGGATTCACCATTGATGCTTTGCCGATACACTGCGCTTCGGTCAGTGAAAATCCTCGATCCGTGCGGATCTACGAGCGAGTGCTGCAAGGTACTTACGAGGATCCACTGTCATTTCGAGCACTGGGCTTCGGGTCAATCCCTGACGGCCCGATCGTCGATGTGCCTGCAGATGCGTGGCTGGGCCATTTCGAAGGTGCCGTTCGGATGCTTGCCGATGGTTTCGGATGGCAGTTGAGCGAAATCCGCGCTCTCCAGGATCTTGCACTGGCGCAACGGGATTACAAATTCGTAGCGGGCGACATCCCAGAAGGCACGATCGCCGCCGTGCGCCTACGATTCGACGGAATGGTCGACGGTGAAGCCAGGGTGCAGGTGGCGTCGGTCTACACAATGCCCGACGACCCGGCTGACTCGTGGCCTCCGGTCCGACCGCCATCGTCGCAAGCCCGGCGGTATACGCGCATCGAAATTGACGGTAACCCCGCGGTCTCAGTCCAATTCGAACTTGAGGGCGACCAACTTCCCGGCGGGGATGCCACGGCGACCAGGGCCGTCAATGCGATAGCTCCGTTATGCAACGCAGCGCCGGGTGTCCACAGTGCGCTGGACCTGGTGATCCCGCCGCGCGGATTTCAGCCTTTGACCTAGTGCACGTTAGTTCGGCGGGTTCATGCGGTGATCCGGGTACGGAGTCGGTTGAGGTTGATACGGTTTAAACCGCCAGTCGAATGGTCGGACGGCGTTGTTGTAGCGCTTCTCGCATGGGTCGAGTCGCTTGGCGAGACTTCAAGGTCGTGAAAGTCATCAGGTGTCAACAGTTTTCGTTGCACGACGGCGAAGTGGAGGCGCGATGCCTCTGCCAGGCTCCGTGCCTCGATCGCCTCGCACGCGGAGTAGCGCTTTGTGACGTCGCGGACCGCCAACGGCACGCTTACCGAGCCGCGGCGAGATTAGCGGCAATTTCCTTGCCAATACCGGAGTTTGCGCCGGTGACCACCGCGAGAGTGTCACGACAGCGAAAGGTTGCCGTTCGGCTCAGTCTTTGGGAATTGACATGCATCCAGTATGGTCCACGCATCTTGGAAAAAGCTAAGTATTTAACTAGTTATGCAAGAGGTGGCCGATGGCGTCGCCTCGGCTCGGTCGATGCCGCAGGTCGTCCGCACGTCTCGCCGCTGTGGTTCATCTGGGATGGGCAGTCGATGTGGTTCAACTCCATTATCGGCAGTCAGCGGTGGGCGAATCTGGAGCGAAATCCGGTCGTGTCCGTCGTCGTCGACGCCGGCAGCGAGTACATGGACCTTCGCGGCGTCGAGGTCGTGGGAACAGTGCGAGTTGTGGGCGAGGTACCCCGCACCGGCACGCCCGACAAGCGCCTCGAGGCGGTTGAAGCTCTTTTCGGCGCGAAGTACACAAAGGGTCCATTCGTCTACGACGGACGCCACGCCTGGTTGCAACTGACCCCCGATAAGATGATGTCTTGGGATTTCCGCAAGACTGGCCGGCCTTAAGCACATGCCCGGACCGTTGCCTGTACTCACACCTGAGAACGAATTCTTCTGGACCTGCGGGCAAGACGGCGTGCTGCGGGTCCAGCAATGCACGACGTGTCTCGCGCTACGCCACCCGCCAGGTCCCGTTTGTCCCCGGTGTGCTTCAGACGAACACGAAGCCACACCGGTGTCGGGCCGCGGAACGGTTGTCGGCTTCACCGTCAACTGCCACCAGTGGTTACCCTCGATGCCGCCGCCGTACGTCATCGCAATAGTCGCGTTGGACGAGGATGACGCAGTACGGCTAACGACGAACGTCGTGAATTGCCCCGCCGCCGATGTCCGTGTCGGTATGCGTGTACGGGTCACATTCGAACAGCATGACGACGTGTGGCTGCCGCTGTTTTCGCCGATCGCGGAGGCGGACCGTCACTTGCCGCCCGAGCCGGACATCCGTGCCGACGTGCGCAGCAGACCCACACACCGCAAATTCGAAGACGATGTCGTCATATCGGGCGTTGGCGCGTCCCCGATCGGGCGCAGGCTGCTGGTGGATCCGCTATCGCTGACCATCACAGCATGTCGAAACGCGGTGTACGACGCCGGGTTGACGCTCGCCGACATCGACGGACTATCCACATACCCCGGGGACCAGCACTACAGCAGCGGTCACTCGGAGGGCGGCGTGACGCCGGTCGAAGAGTCACTGCGCATCCAGCCGACGTGGGTCAACGGAGCTAGCGATACGCCGGGGCAGGCCGGCGCCGTGATAGCCGCAATGCTGGCAGTGGCCGCAGGCCTGTGCCGCCATGTGCTGTGCTTCAGGACCGTATGGGAATCGACCGCCGCCGCACGAGGTCAACTGAGTCATCCCATCGAGCGGGCCGAAGGCGTTGTCGCCGCATACCGGTATCCGTTCGGCGCGATGTCGGCTGCCAACTGGATCGCTCCGTTCGCGAGCAACTACTTCGCACGCTACGGCGGGACCAGGGAAGTGCTGGGACGCATTGCGATGTCCACTCGGGCGTACGCCGCACTCAACCCAGAGGCGATCTATACCGACCCGATGAGCCTCGACGACTATATGAACGCCCGGTTGATCTCGACTCCGCTCGGCCTCTACGACTGCGATGTCCCGTGCGACGGGGCCATAGCTTTCGTAGTGTCTGCCGCGGACGTAGCAAACGACCTACGTGCACCCGTGCGTGTCGAGGCGGTAGGTACGCAAATCCTCGAAAGGTTGTCCTGGGACCAGAGCACGTTATCGCACGAACCGCAGGTGTTCGGTCCATCCGCGCACTTATGGACCCGCACGACCGCGAGGCATGAGGACATCGACATCGCGATGCTCTACGACGGCTTCACCTTCAACTGCCTGTCCTGGCTCGAAGCTCTGGGCTTCTGTGAACTAGGCCAAGGCAGCGAGTTCATCGGTGACGGCAGCGCCATCGCCCTCGGCGGCAGATTGCCGGTCAACACACACGGCGGCCAGTTGTCCGCCGGCCGTACTCACGGCTTCGGTGGGCTCCGCGAAGCGGTCACGCAGCTCCGTGGGGAGGCGGCGGGCCGTCAAGTCGCTGATGCGGAGCTCGCCGTTGTCACGACCGGTGGAGGTGTACCCAGCAGCGCCATGCTGCTGCGGCGATAGTCGAACGTCTGGTTCTGACGGAAAGAAGTATCCGATGAGCCATTCCCTGCGGATCCCCGGACCGATTCGCGGCGCACGCCCAGGCTCGGCACGTTTGGTCGGGGCACGTGCTGGATAGTGGTCCGCCGATGCGGTTCGTATGCAATTGACCTGCGATATCAGGAAATAATTCAGCGCTACTTGACTAGCGGCGCGGCGCGCCCTAGCGTACGAAGTGGAGCGACCACTGAAATGGGCGGCCCCTTACCATCGGCGAACCGGGAGTAAACGTGCCTCTTCAACCATCAATGCAGATGTTGTCCGTGGATGACCATTTGGTGGAGCATCCGCTGCTGTGGGCCGATCGGCTACCGTCGAAGTATCTTGAGGATGGTCCTCGCATTGTGGAGATCCCCCGGGAAGGCAAACCTCCGATTCAGTCATGGCTGTATGAGGGCCGCTCGTATCCATACATCGGGCTCAACGCAGTGGCTGGGAAGCGACCTGAGGAATATGGCGTTGAACCGGTGCGGTTCGACGACATGATCCCTGGCTGTTATGACCCCAAACAGCGCGTCTTGGACATGGATATCGACGGCATTCAGGCGATGCTGTGTTTTCCCTCTTTCCCGCGGTTGTGCGGAACGATCTTCCTGGAAGCTGTGGACAAAGAACTGGCGTTGCTCGGGGTGCGGGCGTGGAACGATTACTCGCTTGACGAGTGGTGTGCAACAGATCCGGCTCGCTTCATCCCGATGGGGTTAGTGCCCCTGTGGGATCCGGGCCTGATGGTCGCTGAGATCGAACGCATGGCGGCGAAGGGTACGCGCGCGATCGGCTTACCTGATAACCCGGTCGCGCTGAAATTGCCTAGCTATCACACCACTTATTGGGATCCGGTGTTCTCGGCGCTCGAGGAGACCAACATGACCGCGGTCATGCACTTCGGTTCGGGCGGCTTCGTACCGCAGATTGCTCCGGAGGCGCCGTTTGCGGTGATGATTTCACTGATGGGGACCACTTCGATGCAGGCTTGCGTCGATCTGTTGTTCTCACCGGTGTTCCACAAGCACCCAAACCTGAAAGTGTCTTTCGCCGAAGGCGGGGTGGGCTGGATGCCGTACCTCGTAGAACGAGTCGACTACGTCTGGCGCAAACACAAGTTCTACCAAAACATCAATCCTACGGTGCCCCCTTCAGAGCTATTTCGACGCAACATCGCCGGATGCTTCATCGAAGACGAGGTCGGGGTTAAGTTGCGTCACGAGATCGGCATCGGCAACATCACCTGGGAGTGCGATTATCCGCATTCCGATTCGTTCTGGCCGCAGAGTCGGGCTCGCGCCGCAGAGGTTTTTGCTAATGTCCCCGACGACGAGGTGCACCAGATCGTCGAGTTGAACACGCGCCGCTGGTACAACTTTCCGAAGGAAGGCTATCTCGCCCACCGAGCCGACGAAGGCAATCCTTGGCGACCCAACGACGGACAGGGCCCGAACACGTCGGACCCCTGGCTTGAAAATCAGCTGGGCGGCACCGAAATAAACGACGTCAAGCAGTACATGGGCGACTTCTTTAACCAGGAATGAGCAGCGAACGGCAGTTGGTTGTCCAGTCGGGGAGGCAGATTCAGCCTGCGGACGCGTGGGCGCCGGCATAGCCAGCGCCAATAAACGGGGCCTTGCTCATCGGAGGCTTTCGGATGGTAATTCTGGGCCGACGACATCTGCTGGAAGGGCGTCGTCCCAATTGGGTACGTACACAACGGTCGCCCCAAGCGCGACCTATCGATCAAAAGTCAGGGGTCTGCGGACCCCTGCAGCAGCGCTTGGTTTAGCGGGCGCGGAAGGAACCACGATGGAACTCGATCTGTCGAGCATGATGACTGACCCCACATTGGCCAATAACCCGTGGCCGGTGTACGCGGGGCTGCGTGACCACGCACCGGCGATCGCGGCTCCGTTTAGTCGTTCTCGCAGTGGCAAGGTGGTAGTCCTGTCCCGCTATGAAGACGTCCGCAAGGCGCTGAGCTCCCCGGAGCTGTTTGAGGCCAACGGCGCCAACGAGATGGGTCAGCAGCGTCCCGTCATTCCTCTCGACATCGATCCGCCGAATCACGCGAAGTACCGCAAATTGCTGGATCCGCTGTTCTCGCCGCGGGCTGTGCGCGCGCTGGCCGACGACACACGTTCGATCGCAAAGGAACTGCTTGCCAAGGTCGTCGCGGACGGCGCGGCCGATTTCCACGCGGCGTTCACCGTGCCGTTCCCGTGCCGGGTGTTTCTCAACCTGGTCGGCTTCCCGGTCGAAGATCTCGATAAATTCCTCGTGTGGAAGGACGCCATGATCCACGCCGAAGTCGTGGCGGGCAGCGACGACCTGAACGTGCTGCGGGAGCTGTGGAAGAAAACGGCCAACGAGATCTACGCGTACTTCGACGTGCTGCTGGACCGTCGGATCGAAGAGCCGGCCGACGACCTCGCTACTCGGCTGATCCAGGCACAGATCGGCGGAGCGCCGTTGAGCCGCAACGAAATGCTCGACATCTTGCTCCTACAGATGACCGCCGGACTTGACACAGTCACGGCAACACTGGACTGCATCCTGACCCGACTGGCCAGGGATGCCGAACTGCAGGCGGCGGCGCGAAGCACGCCGGAGAAAATGCGGAAGATCGTCGAGGAGCTGCTTCGCATCGAGACACCGGTGTCGCTGGTCTTGCGCTATGCCAGCCAGGACATGGTCATCCACGACGTGGAGATCGCCAAGGGTGACCTGGTGATGCTCATGCTGGCTGCAGCCAATAACGACGACCGCGAATTCAAAGACCCGCTGACCCTCGACGTCGATCGTGACAATACCCGCCACCTTGCCTTCGGCGGCGGTATTCACCGTTGCCTCGGCTCTCACCTTGCGCGCCAAGAACTTTCGATCGCACTCGAAGAGATCTTCGCCACGCTCGGTCCCTTCCGCGTGCCCGAGGGCGAGGATGTCGATTTCGTTCCAGGCATCCGCACAGCCCACAGCCTGCCGTTGGAATGGAAGGCGTCGGTCACCGCCTAAGCTCGGCGCGCCAGCGCTCCGGCGATCGAATCCCGACCCGACTGCCGTACGGACGCTTCGTGGTCGACGTGGAAACGTATCGAGGTATTGATCCACGCATCGTGAGGGCGCATGCCTGTTGAACTCTTGCCGCCCACACGACGCATCGGTAGCCGCACCGGCAATAGTCACGTAGGCACTTGACTATCGGCTGACTGTGGCTTAACGTGACAGCAGTCACAGTCACCAAGGAGGCGGTCGATGCAGCTCGGTCTGCACAGCATGATGATAGTTCCGGAGGGGGCCAGCGCGGCGGCGCTGACGCTGCAGTGGTCGACCTCACCGGTGGGGGCGCGATGACCTACCGTGTGGCCCACGGCGGAACCGGCCTTACCGGGCGAGAAGCGTTGCGTGGCATCATCAATGATCCCGAATTGAACCTGATAGCCGTGCTGGTCAGCTCCCCCGACAAGGTTGGCGTCGACCCCGGGGCGTTGTGCGGGCTGCCCGACACAGGGCTGATCACTACCGCGGATCGCGATGCGATCATCGCTGCGAAACCCGACTGCTTCTGCTACTGCGGCACCGCGGTCAAACGCGAAGAACAGGCGATAGACGACATGGCGCGTCTACTGCGGGCCGGCATCAATGTCGTCACCTTCGCCACGATTCCCATGATCTATTCGCCCGCGGCGCCCTCGGGGTGGCGCGAGACTATCGAAACGGCTTGCCAGCAGGGCAATGCCAGCTTCTACGCCACGGGAAGCGAGCCGGGTGTGGCGAGTTTGAACGTTCCCACCGCGCTGTTGGCCGCGGCCGGCCAAGTGAGCTCTTACCGCATGGACGAGTACGCGCTGGGCCTCGACGAGGCCTACCCGATCTGGGACGTGCTGCACGAGTCGATGGGTTTCGGAAAGCCCGACGGGCACGTTCCGGCTCGTATCGCGTCGGGCAAGGTGCAGCACGACTGGGGGACGGTGGTGCGCTACATCGCCGACCTGCTCGGCTTCGAACTGGAGACGATCGACCTCGACTGGGAAACCATCAAGGCCCCGACCGATTTGGACACAGCGGTGGGTGTGCTGCCGGCAGGGACGATCTGCGGTCACCGTTGGCAGCTCGCCGGCAAGGTCAGCGGCGAACCGGTCGTGGCCGTGCAGTACTTCGCCACCGTGACAAGCACCCCGTGGCCCGAGACGTGGCCGCGGCCGGCGTCCGACACCGCCGCTGGGCTGGTGTACCGCATCACCGGCCGGCCAGACATGCGGATGCAGTTGTACTTCGACCCGCAGACCGGCGAAGACGGCCTCAACTCGTCGATCCCATTCACCGCGATGGCCGCCGTCAACGCCATCCCCGAGGTCATCGAGGCACGACCGGGCATCATCACGCAACCGTTGCATGGGCCTGCGGTGGTCACCCGGCAAGCCCGGATCGGGACGGACGCGGAGCACACGCCTGCATGACCAGCCGGTTGCGGGTCGCCCATTTCGGCACGGCCATACCGGCACGCAGATCCGGCGCCCGATTCTGCAGCGGCCAGACCCCGAACTCGTCGGCAAAGACCTGCCACCCGCGCTGAGCCAAGGCGACTGCCGTGCTTGCGTCGATTTTTCCGTAGTGATTGGTGTGGGCTCGGTTTGATACGAGTTGTGTTGGTGGGTAGTGGCTTTGGGTGTGGCGGCGTGGGTGATCGGTGCCGTGTCGCCGAGTGAGGCGCACGTTCCCGGGTCCGGTGGGTCTTCTGATCGGTGTGGTCAGGTCGGTTGGGTTCAATCTGAAGCTGGTGCGGATGGTCTGCCAGGCGGCGGCCCAGCGCCGAGGGGCATCGGTCCGTAGTCGTCGTTGGCGGGCACCCGCGGTGCCGGCGACTTCGTCGTGGCCTTCGTGACCGATGAGCAGGGTGTCGTAATCGTCGCGGGCGAGCCGCTTGGCTTCGTTGTGCACCTTGGTGCTCAGGGGGCACGTGGCATCGATCACCTCGAGACCACGCGCCGCCCCCGCCTCGCCGCCTACACCGTGGGCAGAGAACACCGCGATCGAGCACTCGGGTGCCTCGTCGGTCTCGCCGACGAACACCGCGTCGGCATGGGCCCGCCAGTCAGCGCCGGAATCGGCCGACGAGGCGAGTGCCGGTGGCGTCCTCGTTGATCTCGCGTAGCACCAGGAAGTCCACGCCGTGCCAGGCCCGACGAACCCACTTGCCGAACGAGATTCGCGTCCCGACGCCACCAGTGGCCGCGGGCAGGGCCTTGACTTTCTGCAGACCCTCCATGACGCCGAGCGGCGTAAGGACCTTGGCCTTCCCGATGCCAAGCGCGAGAACGTGCCCGCAATCGAAGGCCAATGTCGGCACGCAGTTTTCTTGGCGGTAGCCGAAGCGCTCCTCGAACCGGGACTGCATTGCCTGGGTCACCAAGTTCTCCTCGTCGTATTGATCGGCCCCGATCCATCCCTGCAAGCCGCGCATATACTCGGGGATGAGGTAACAGAGGATGAACGCTGTGCACATGAACCGTGGCGGATTCCATCCCACTGCGGCCAGCGCGGCGTTCATTTCGAGGCTGGGAAGGCCGAAGCCGAAATACGCGATGGCATCTGGCTTGCTCGCCATCAGGTTGGCCACCGTGGCGGTCATGTCCCGGTCGGCTTGCCCCACCGCTTCTGTGTGCACGACCTCCAGCCCTTCGCGGCGGCATGCGTCGAGGAAGAACTCCGTGTACTCATAACCGCATTGGGCCCGCTCGAATACGAGGCCAATGGTTTTCAGGCCGCGATCGGCGATCCCCTCGGCGATGATGTAGGGCTCTTCGGTCAGTGATCCGTTGCCGAAGCCGAACAGGTACTCGTCGTACTGTTCGTCGGTGCCGGCCCAGGTCAGCGTTGGCACCTTTTGCGGCGTGGTCGCCATATACTGTTTGACGGCCAGCGCGTTGTCGCTGATCATCGGGCCGATGATGCCGACACACCCGGCGTCGACTAGGTCCTGCCACGCCCGCGTCACATCAAACGCATCACCGCGCGGCAGTCCCTCGGCTTCCTTGACGATCAGTTGGGCGGGACGGTCGAGGATGCCGCTGGCCGTGGCCTCGTCGAACGCGAGCCGGATGCCGTCGAGGAACGGCCGGTGTACGTCCAAGATCGGGAAATCCATGCAGATCCCGATTTTCACCGTCGGTCCGGGCGGGACATCAGCATTTATATCGACTTGGGTCGTCACTTTTCGCCTCCTTTGTTACGTGCCGCCGCCGGCGTGGCCGCGGTTACCGCAAAATTTTGCGACTCTGCCGACTATGTCGGTCAGCAGCGACTGTGCTTCTCGGTGCGGCCAGGCTTGGACGGGGTGCTAGCCGGCCGTACCCCTTCTGAATCGCATGCACGCGAAGCGGAAGCCCCCCTTGCCGCCGCGACAGCCCACACTTGTGAGAGTTGGCGCGATTTAACCGTCAACGCGCCGTCACTTCCCGTCGAGGTATGCGCCGTACTCGGCCTGAACGGTTTTCATCGCGTCCAAACGTCTCGTCAGGAGCGTGATTTCCGGATCGCGCGGCGCGGTAGTTTCAAGGTGTGACAATCGAGCCTGAGTCTGGTCTATCTCGTTGATGAGGCGCTTGCGCGCTTCGTCTTTGGTCAGCAGGTCCTGATCAGCCCAGTCATCTATCGGCAACTGCGCGCCCCGGTCGCCTCCGTCGCTGGTCATGCGATGCGCGGGAAGCTAGAGGGCTGACGAACACTAGGTGCGGCGACCCTGGGGACCTCGTCGTGGGGCAGATTGCCGAAAGCTGGCGCTTGACGCAACTCCCTGCGCGTCCATTCGGCACTCGAATGTGGCCAATCATGGTGCCGTGTGATGCCTTGGCCGGCGAAACGCTGCCGCACGTCAACACCAAGGTCACTGCGGTCGAGCGGTTGCAACGGCACCGGTGCCCTCCCATTCATGGACCGACTTCACTTGCGGAAGCGAAACAGAAATATATTTAGTGATTTAGACATATTGTAGTGTTTCCTGTCTACCGCAGCAAGGGGCAGAGTTGTCGGCTCCACACCCGACCGTTCCCATGAGTTACGACCCATGCTCACTCGAGAGGCCTGCGAACGTCGGGAAGTACTCACCGACTAACGCGACACACTGCGGTGCTGGATCCCACTGGAACCGTGCGTATTTCATGATCCGCCGTCGCCTCGTTTCGGCCCGTGCGTGTGGTCGTGTTACCGATGGCGTAGGCAGCAGCCATCATCATCGCGCTCGTCGCGAGCGGTACGTACGACGGCGTGAGTCCGGGTTCCTGAGCCGAGGACGCTGTGGGAGTCGCTACGCCAAGCTGACATCGATGACGGGGCCGCTCCGGTCAAGACGGTCTGGGAATCGGCCCGGGCTAGGGGAGTTGCGTCGCCGGAATGGGTTGTTGGAGTGGGAGAATGAGGTGCTGCGCCGGGCTGCGGTGTATCTGCCGCAGTCGAACGTGCCGAGTCGGTCGCTGGACGGTGTGAGGGCGATGCCGGCGGTGATGCGTGGTTCGGTGGCATGGTTGCGCACCACAGAAGTTAAGTGGTGCTTGACTCCCGTGGTGTTGGCTAATAGCCTGCATTCTTGATGGTGGCTGGTTGTGCATTATCGGTGCGGTGTCGCTAGGGAACGCGACTGACTTCTCGCCGTGATTGGCGCACAGGCGTATCGCCAGCAAAATAATGTCGGGGCGTATAGAAGGTGGTGCACGAAAATGGCGGGTCGTTTGGAGGGCAAGGTTGCCCTTATCACAGGTGCCGCCCGAGGCCAGGGTCGTTCGCACGCAGTGCGTTTCGCCGAGGAGGGCGCAGACATCATCGCGGTTGATCTGTGCCAACCGTTCGAGAGTGTGACTTATCCGATGTCGGTGCCGGAGGACCTCGAGGAAACCGAGCGCTTGGTTGAAAAGACCGGCAGGCGGATCGTCGCGTCACTGGGCGATGTTCGTGACTTTGCTCAGATGGCCGACATCGTGAAGCGCGGTGTGGAGGAATTCGGTCGGCTAGATTTCGTGCTGGCCAATGCCGGGATCATGCCGCTGCTGGGGGATCCGGCTCATGACTTTCAGGCGTGGCGGGACGCGATCGATGTCATGTTGTCCGGCGTGTATTACACGATCGAAGCCGCGCTGCCGACACTCTTGGCCCAGGACGAGGGTGGTGCGATCGTGATCACGAGTTCCTCTGGAGGCCTGAAGGTGGGTGGCATCCGGTTCGACACCATGAGCCATGGCGGTGCTGGCTACGCCTCGGCCAAACACGGCGTTGTTGGGCTGATGCGTTATTATGCAAATGGCCTGGGGGAGAAGAACATTCGGGTGAATACCGTTAACCCGTGCGGTGTGAACAGTCCGATGGTCGTGAACGAGCAGTTCGCGGAGTACGCTGCCGCCCATCCTGGCTTCGGCGAGACGATGCAGAATTTGCTTCCCGTACCGCTGGTCGAGCCCCTCGACATCAGCGAGGCAATGATTTATTTGTGTGCTGAGTCTGGTCGCTACATCCATGGCATCACGCTCTCAGTGGATGCAGGTCTGGTCGTCAGATGATGGGGAACGACTTTGTGTCGCGAGCCGAAGGGGCCCTGCGGTGATGGCGATCACCTGCACCGCCGGGCGGCAGCCTTGATCGTCGAATCCGGCCCGCGCCGGTCAACCGTTATTCGATGGCCATTTGAAGAGGAGTGCAATCAATGACCGCCATCGCAGACAGATATGAAGCTGTTGTCCGTCGACGATCACCTGATCGAGCGTCTCTGGCGGACCGACTGCGGCAGAAGCATCAGGAGGCCAGCTCGAAGGGCCCTGCGATGGCGACATGCCGCCGATGAGGGACCGATGATCGAGACGCATTCTGACCACGAACTGAGGCAGGTCTCGACGTCTCGCAAATTTCGGTTCGGGGTGCAGCTGAACTGGGCAGCGAGTGCGGAGGAGTTCTGCGCGCGAGCTCGCCGGGCTGAGGATCTGGGCTATGCCACGTTCACGGTGGCCGATCACCTCGACCGGCAGTACGCCTGCCTGCCTGCTGTGCTGGCCGCCGGGTTTGCAACTCAGTCGATCCGAGTGGGTCAGCACGTGCTGGCCAATGACTATAAGCACCCGGTGGTGTTAGCCAAGGAGCTTGCGACGGCGGATGTGTTCCTCGGTGGCCGGCTGCAGGTCGGCATCGGAGCCGGCTGGCTACGTGAGGACTACCTTCGCTCGGGAATTCCTTTCGATTCAGCGGGGATCCGGATAGCGCGGCTCGAGGAGAGCCTGACGGTGTTGAAGGGCTTGTGGTCGGGCGATTCTTTCTCATTCCGTGGCGACCACTACCAGATCGACACGATGGAGGGATTTCCCACTCCGGTGCAGAAGCCGCATCCGCCCATCATGATCGGCGCAGGAGGCAAACGTATGTTGGGTCTGGCGGGTCGACACGCGGACATCATCAACATCAGCGTCAACCAAAGCACAGGCGTGCGCGATGTCGCGGCTGTCATGTCACGCGACGAAAATCAAGCCGCAGGGATCAACCAGCAACGCATCGAATGGATCCGGGACGCGGCGGGCGAGCGCTTCGAGGAGATCGAGCTTGGCGCAATGTGCTTCGTCGTGCCAACTGCAGATCGGCAAGCGGTCGTGCGTGAGAAAGCGCAAATGTTAGGTATCGCCGAACGCGACCTCCTGGACTCGCCCCAATGGCTCATCGGCAGTCCCGCCGAGATGGTCGACGATTTGCTTCGTCGACGCGACGAGCTCGGGATCTCCTACCTCATCTTCTTCGATGACATGGCAGAACACATGGCTCCCATCGTCGAGGAGTTAGCCGGAAAGTGATCGTAAGTGGGGTCGATTGCCGGTGTGTCCCGCCCGCGGCGCAGGCGGTGGTTGTGATCAGGAGGCGTCCATAGTGGAGTACAACCCGTTGACACCGGAGATGGCCGAAGACCCATTTCCGACGTTTCGTTGGCTGCGTGACAACGCGCCGGTGTACTACAACCGGGAGCTGGATTTTTATTGCCTGTCACGTTTTGACGATGTCGTAGCGGCCAGTTTGGATCACGAGACCTTCAGCAACGCACAAGGAGTCTCCATTGAAGGCCTCGATAAGGACCTGGATGCCCTGCTTTGCACAGATGAGCCCCAACATCACTGGAACCGCAAGATCTTGACCAGACCGTTCTCGGTGAGCCGTATCAACGAGCTCGAATCGCGGGTGCGCCAGGTGTGCAGAGATTTGCTCGATGAAGCGGCGGACAGGGATTCGCTGGATGTGGTGACGGAGTTCTCCTCCCGCCTGCCGATGGAGATCATCGGGGAAATGATGGGTCTGCCGGCCGACCAGCGCGACCGGATTCACGACTTGTCCAACCGATTTATCAACCGGGAAGGGGCGCCCGCGACGCGTGAGCTGCCCGAGGACGCCGCCGCGGCCATTGCGGAACTCTTCGGGCTCATGTTCGAGCTTGCCGGTCAGCGTCGAGCCGAGCCCCGCGACGATCTCGTCAGCCTGCTCGTGCATACCCCGGTCGTCGACGATGCGGGCAACGAAACGTTCCTCGACGACGCGGTTTTGGCGCAACGGCTTATCGAGTTGGCTGTCGCGGGCCATGAGACCGTCATGAAGCTGATAGCCAGCGGAACCGTCGCGTTGGCGGCGAACCCGGATCAGCGGGCGCAACTATGCGCAGATCCCTCCCTCATTCCGAATGCCGTCGAGGAGATGCTGCGATTCGAACCTCCCTCGGTCTATCAGGGTCGGGTAACAACCCGCGATGTCGAGTTCCATGGCACCGTCATCCCCGCTGGTAGCCGGGTCCTGCTGATGACCGGGGCGGCGGTGCGCGATGAGCGCCAGTACGACGATCCCGACACGTTCGATATCCGCCGAAAGATTGGACGTCAGCTCGGATTTGGCTACGGGATACATCTGTGCTTGGGCGCCGCGCTGGCCCGGCTGGAGAGCCGCATCGCCTTCGATGAGCTGCTCTCTCGGTACCCGAACTATGAGGTGGATTGGCCACAGATGCGTTACACCTACGGCAGCAGTGTGCGGGGCTACCGCAACCTGGTGATCACGCTGCGCACCCCAGCCGTGACCGGGTGAATCCCTTTCTTTTTGCGGCGATCTCGTACGCATCCACCAAGGAGTAGAGCAGCGTGGGAAAGCCAGATCGTTTGCTCGCCAGAGCGACGCGCGGCCAAGCTGTCCATCAACCCCGGCCTGGTGGCGGGGTGACCGGCATCCTGAACGCCGACGATCTCTATCACACCGGGATCGTGGTGAGTGATCTCGACGCCGCGATGGCGAAGCTGACCAGGATATCCGGCCATCAGTGGACGACACCACTGTCGCTCACTCTGCCGATCGACACCGAAGCTGGCCAGCAGGACGTCAACTTCAGGGCTACCTACTCACTGCAGGCTCCACACGTGGAACTCGTCCAGGAGATCCCGGGGACGATCTGGACGTCGGTACCGGGGAACGCCGCACACCATCTGGGCTTCTTCGTCGACGACCTCGCCAAGAAATCCGGCGAGCTAGCAGAGGCAGGGTTCGCCCGTGAGGCATGTGCCTGCGCCGAGGGCCAATCACCTGCATTTTTCGCCTACCACAACGACCCGCTGGGAATCCGCATCGAGATCGTGGACCGGTCGATATTCGGCGACTTCAACCAGTTCCTCCAGGACAATCGTCAGTGAGCGACTCTGTCGCGCATGAACTCGACGGTCGACGCGTTCTAGTCACAGTTGGCGCAACCGGAATCGGCGCCGCGGCCGTCGAGGCGTTCGGCGCTCACGGTGCGACGGATGACCTCGACTTCCTGATCGCGACCAACCTCAAGGCGACAATCTTCACCAATCAAGCTGCTTTCACCGCGATGCGGAACCGGCGGCCGGATCATCGACATCGGTTCATCCGAAGCTGTCACAGGAAGCCCGATCGCCGCTACCTCCGCCGCCACCCAGGGTGCCGCTCACGCGTGGACCCGGACGGTCGCCAAGACTTGGGCCTATTGCGGGGTTACCGTGAACGCGGTGGCACCTGCAGTGGAAACACCCGGCGCACAACGGTTACGCGAATTCCTCGGACCCGACGGCACGACGCTGCTCGACCAACAACTGCAGTCGGCGATGCCTAGGCCGAGTCGATGAGCAAGAGTCCCCTCCGTCGACTGACCGACGGCCTGTTGCTGTCCAGCATGCGGCCTCCGCTGTCCGACAAGCTGGTGGCCTTCGCGACGGGCCGGGACGAGGTCGAGCTGACGGGCAAGCGCATCCTGCTGACGGGTGCTTCGTCTGGCATCGGCGAAGCCGGCGCCCGCAAACTGGCGCGCGCGGGCGCAACAATGATCGTGGTGGCGCGTCGCGGTGAGTTACTCGACGCGGTCGTCGAAAGGATTACGAGCGAGGGCGGTCGAGCGAAGGCCTACCCTTGCGACCTGTCCGACCTCGATTCGATCGATCGGTTGGTCACGACGGTCGAGTCGGACTTCGGCGGCATAGACGTGTTGATCAACAACGCAGGCAAGTCGATTCGCCGCCCGCTGGCCGAGTCACTGGACCGCTGGCATGACGTCGAACGGACCATGACGCTCAACTATTACGCACCGCTGCGGTTGACCCGCGGGTTCGGGCCCGGCATGCGCGAACGCCGCGACGGGCACGTCGTCAACGTGTCGACGTGGGGCGTGCTGGGTGAATCTCTGCCGCTGTTTGCGGTTTACAACGCGTCCAAGGCCGCGCTGTCAGCCGTCAGCCGGGTCATCGAGACGGAGTGGGGCGACGACGGCGTGCATTCGACGACGTTATTCTATGCGCTCGTCAAGACTCCGATGATCACGCCCACCCGAGCCTACGACGGCAGGCCGGGCCTCACCGCCGACGAAGCGGCCGACTGGATGGTCACCGCCGTTCGGACGCGGCCAATCCGGATCGCACCGCGAATGGCCGTCACCGCGCACGCGATGAACAGTCTCGCTCCGGCCGCCGTCGACGCCATCATGAAGCGTCTGCGAATCCAGCCCAACAGCTGATCAACGGCGGCCCGTCCGGGCGACCTACCCGGCCCCGGGAGTCCGTGTCGCGGCGGGCTAGGCGAGGTGCGAACGACACTATCTCATGATGCGGATGGGAATCTCGTTGTGTTGGATCATCAACCAAGTGAGTTCGAGCATCGCCATCACCGATAGCCCTGAAACGAACCCCATTCACAGGTCTTGACAACATCTCTTCACAGATCCCGATCTCACCGAAGACGTCAAACGTAAGGCCGTCGGTATGATTCCTCCAATGGCTGAGGGCTCAATCGGTGCTCAGCAGCGGGATCAGCGCCGCGGTATCGGCCACGCTGCGCAGCAGATCGTTCAGATGCGTGCACGTCGACGTGCCGGCCAGCTCCTGACGGATCCGGAAGTGCAGTTCGTCGAGCCTCATGCCGGTGATGCGAGTTGCGCTTGCAACGGCGCCGGGACATTCCTGCCAGGGCAGCACCCTGGGCACCGCCTCCGAACTCAGGATGACCCCCGTGTCGGGATCCACTGATGCCTCGAGTGTGTACTCGTGGATGATGGTCTCGGTGCTGTCGGCGCGCACATAGCTGTCGCGAAACATCGCACTGATCAACACCTCTGAACCATCCGAGTCCTGCAGCACGTCAAGTCGGCGCCGTCGCCGCATGCCGTGAACAGGCAGCGGGGCCATGGCGTGCCAGGCGAGTGGATCGGCCGGGTCCTCGAGCGCAGGGGCCGGCGGGCCGGTCACGACGGCGGGGTCCCCGCCCTCGAACGAGGTCATCAGCACACCGCCGGTGACGAAGCCGGCGCACTGGTCGGCCACCGGTAGATAGCCCGACTTCGTCACGACTCCCAGCACTCCCGACGCCGACAGCGCATGACCGGAGATAAGCGTCGCGACGGGGACATCATCGAGCAACGTATAGCGAAGGTCCCGGCGTTTGCGTAGATCGGGTGCCGCCTTGTCGACCGCGGCGCGAAATCCGCTCATCGCCGGAGCCCCGACGAGATGCATGTTGGCAACGGACGGTTCGACCTCGAGGTGCTGAACGACCCGGGGGATCATCTCGATGGTCGCTTCGAGCCGGGCGCGGCGGACCTCTGTCGTGATGCCGTCGCGGGTTGTCCAGAGGTCGCGTGCGCGGCCGGACAGGTACACCGGATCCAGCGAGCCCGGATCGCGTGTCATGTCGATGGAGCTGGTCCGCCGCACCGAGCCTGGTAGCCGTCGCGGCGTCGAGCGCGTCGGCTCATGGATACCGTGCAGCGGATGCAGGCCGAAACGGGGCGTGCCCAAATCGGTTCCGGTCATATCGGTGGGTCAGCCCATGCTGATGCTGTCGCCACCGATTGTCGGCGAAACCTCTGGACGTGCGGTGTCGAAAGCCGACGTAGTCATCGGGATCTTCATCCTTCGTTTATCGCACCGAGAAGCCGGCGTCGAGAGGCTACGCGGTGCTAGTGATGAATTTAGCCGCGTCGGAGACCAACCATGCGACGGCTTCGGCGATGTCTGCATCAGACCGACGAGTCCGCGTTTGGCGGCGGTGTGGGCATGACCACCGGCACGGTCAGTGCCCGTGCCCTTCAACCCAGCACTCGAGCCGCGTCGGTGATGAAAGCGGTTCTGCCTTCGAGGTTTCCCATGAGTTGTCTCCTTTGAGCTCAGTGCGGCGCGCTGCGGGTGTGGATGCGTGCCAATCTCAAACCTTCGTCGGAGTTGTCGACCTTGACGCTCCAGTTGCCGCACGTGCACCAGGCGCGGAAGTGTCCGTTCTCGGGCAGGATCGCCTGCCCGTCGCAATCGCCGCCGGTATTGGCGATGCTAGCGAAAAATTCCAGGGGTTCTCGTGCAGGGCGTTCTCGTCGTCGGCCACGGCGCGTCACTCCTTCGGTATGTCGGCGGCGCGGAATACCGGGAGCATCCAGCCCTCGGCGATCGGCGAGAAGTCCACGCGCAGCGCCATTCCGATCGTCACGTCGGCGGGCGCGATGTCGATGATGTTGCTGACCAGTCGTGCACCCGGGGCGTCGGGTAAATCCACGACGGCGGGCACCAACGTGAGCTCGGGCGCGCCGGGAATGCCATGCACGACCGCGAAGCTATAGACGGTCGCCTCGCCGCTGAGCTGAATCCAGTTGACGGCCGTGGACTGACAACCCGGGCAGAACGGGGTGGGCGGTAGCCGGAAGGTCCCGCAGTCGGCACACCGCGGCGCGACCAGCCGCCCTTCTCTTGCTGCTTGCCAAAACGGTTCGGTGTCTTTGTTGACCGCGATCCGGACGTGCTCACCGGGAAGCGTGTTCGCCAGTGTGACCGGAGGCGCGCTCATGCGGCGGCTCCCAGGATGAGCCCGCTGACCGGCAGGCTGGCTGGCCCCCCGGTGACCAACGCGAGTTCGGCGTCGGCAACCTGGTTGATGGCGGTGCCGCGCATCTGCTCCACTCCTTCCATGATGTGGGTCATGCCGACGATGTAGGCCTCCGACAGTTGACCGCCGTGCGGGTTGAGCGGGATCGACCCGCCGTCATAGCGGATCGCCCCGCTTTCGACGAAGGTGCCGCCCTCGCCCTTTTCGCAGAATCCGTAGTCCTCGAGCTGCATCAGCACCATCGGGGTGAAGTGGTCGTAGAGCAGTGCCACGTCGATGTCGGCGGCAGTGATCCCGGCCTGCCGGTAGAGCCGCTCGGCGATCGGCTTGTTACCCGAGGACGCGAAGTATTCATCAGGCATGCCCATCCACGCGAACGCGCGTCCCCAGTCCTTGACTCCACCATGGGCGGCGGCGACCACCGGAACCGGTGGCTGACGTAAATCGCGGGCACGGTCGGCGCTCGTGGTGATCACCGCGACCGCACCGTCGGTCTCCTGACAGAAGTCGTAGAGGCACAACGGTTCTGCGATCATCCGCGCATCGAAGTAGTCATCGAGCGTGAGGGGTTCGCGGTGAATGGCCTTGGGCCGGTTCAGCGCATTGGCCCGCGTGGAGATCGCGATCTCGGCGAAAGCCTCGCGCCGCGTCCCGTAGAGATACATGTGCCGGCGTGCCAACACCGACATCAGGTGACCCGGACCAAACAGCCCCGACGGTTGCAAAAACGAGTTGATCGGATCGGGTTCCATCGCGGAGAACACCGCGCCTAAACGCTGTTTGGACTGCTGCAAGGCCATCACAGTGACGACCACGGAAGCATCACCGGCGACGATGGCCGCACGCGCCAGCCCGATCGCCCCGGCCGAACCGCCGCCCCCCGAGGTCAGCGCCGCGGTGAACCGGACCTCGGGAATGCCGAGGGTTTCCATGAAATCGCCGGTGTCCATCTTTTCGGTGTAACCGGCGCTGGCACCCGAGTAGTAGGCGAAACCGTCGATGTCGCGCACCGACAGCCCGGCGTCCTCACATGCGGCAAGGATTGCCTCGCCGGCGAGTTCGGTGATGGTCTTGGGCAGGGACCCGCCACGCTTGTAGTACGGGGTTGCACCGATACCGACGATGGCGACGTCGCGCAAACCATCCGAATTGGCCACTGGCTCAAATGCTTTCGGCTGGCACGGGCGGGACATCGGGAAACAACTCGAAGAACGCGCCCTGCGTGATGCGCAACCGTGTTTCGTCGCTGACCCCGTCGAACAGCGTCTTGAGGGTGTCTTGGGTGTGGCCGAACGTGCCTTCCATGTGTGGGTAGTCGCTGCCGAACATCACGTTGCGATACCCCATGTGATCGAAGGCCGCCACAGCGGTCTCGTCGTGTTGGAAGGAAGCGTAGACCTGGCTGTACAGAATCTCTTTGGGGCTGCGGCTGAGTTTGGGCCGCACCGCCATATGGTGCTGGCGATACCCCTCCAACAGCCGGTCACCCAGAAACGGAACCCAGGTCGCGCCGCCCTCGGAGATCAGCACCTTCAAGTTCGGATGCCGGTCCAGCGCACCGCAAGCCACCAGCTTCATGGTGGCCCGCTGCCCGGAGAACGTCGTCTCGGCGTAGTTCATGATGGCCCCACCGGGGCCGCGGTATACCTGCCCCGCGCCGCCGGTCACACTATTGCCGGCCTCCACGGGCACTGGATCGGTGCCGATATGAAACGCGAGCACCATACCGGCCTCTTCGGCAGCGGCCCACAACGGTTCCCAGTCGTCGCGGTGCCAGTCTGGGGCGCTGGGATGCGGCGTCGTCGGCAGGAACACCGCCTTGAAACCCATGCCGGCCGCCCACTGCAGTTCCTCTACCGCGTCGTCCACCACGAGCGTGGAGACCTGCGCGGTGACCACATAGCGCGGTGACACCGCACAGATCTCCTCGAGCGCCCACTCATTGCTGGCCCGCATGCAAGCCTTGAGCAACTCCGGCGTCCGGAACGATGAGCCCCACATGCCCAGCGACGGAAAAATCACCTCTCCCCACACGCCCTCCTGATCCAAGTCGCCGAGCCGCGCGTGGGCATCTCGCACGCCCTGCGGCTTCGAGGCCAACTCGGCGAAGGCCACCATCGCCGACGACGGCAGCTTCCGCCGAAAGATCTGACCGTCGACGAAGACCGTCTCATACTCACCGTCGGAGTCCTTCTCCGACCGCGGACACAACTCAGCCAGCCGCTTCGGCAGCCGGGGCCGCCACAGATCATCGGGCTCCAGAAAGTGCGAATCACCAGAATTGGTCCAGATCTTGGTCATGCATGCCTCCAACCGGACATTAAAAGTGAAAAAACATTTTTCATCAGGCTAGGAGGCTGGGTCGCTCATGTCAACGGCGACTCCAGCGATCGTTGGATTGAATCCTGAGGTCTATAGAGTTAGTGTGCGACCTACGCCACACATGTTTGGTGAAGGCGACGCTGTACTGAAAACCCATCTTTCGAAGGAGTTGCGTCGAATGTCATCTCCCTTCGGCGCCCAGGCCGCCGCCCTCGAGCCGACGGCACCGCTGGCTGGCATCCGCGTCGTCGACCTGTCCACCACGCTGCCCGGCGCGGTCTGCACGCAGTTCCTTGCGGACTGCGGGGCGGACGTTCTGATGATCGAGGCGCCCGGCGGAAGTCCGGTCCGTGCACTCCGCGGCTGGCCCGCGCTCGGACGCGGCAAGCGCAGCCGAGTTGTCGATCTGCGCTGCGGCTCCGGTGCGGAGGAACTCGATGAGGTGCTGTCTGCCGCCGACGTCGCGGTGACCACATTCAGTCCGGCCGTGCTCGCGGATCTGGGCATCGATTCCGAGGCGCTCTTGGCGCGTCATCCGCAGCTGGTGATCACCCACATCACCGGTTGGGGCCGCCGCGGCCCGTGGCGGGACTTGAAAGGTTACGAGGGGCTTGTGCTCGCCAAGGCCGGTCTGTCGCATGCCGTCCGCCGGATCGCGAATCCGCCACGGCCGTCCTATGTCTCAGTTCCCTATGCAAGCTTTGCCGCCGGACACATTGCGGTTCAGGGGATTCTGGCTGCGCTGCACGAGCGCCACCGCAGCCGGCTCGGTCAGATCGTCGACACCGACCTCGTCCGCGGTGTGCACGCGATCGATGCATGGAACTGGTTCGGGGAGATGGTTGGCATCCGGTGGCCTGAGGCCTACCAGACCGTGGACGCCTGGACGGCACAAGGTACTCCACAGAGTCCGATGTTGTTGGCGCTCTTGGCCGCTCCCACCAAGGACGGGCACTGGTTGCAGTTCGCCCAGGTACAACCGAGTCTGTTCGCGGCGATGTTGACGGAGTTCGGGGTGACCGAAGTTCTCGCAGACCCAAAGTGGAAAGGCTTTCCTACACTGGAAAGTCCCGAGCTGTACAAGGAGTTCTGGTCGATCCTGTTGACGAAGGTCGGCGAGCGCACCCTCGCTGAATGGCAGCAGTGTTTTGACAATAACCCGGACCTGTGCGCCGAGTTGTTCCGGTCCGGGCCGGAGGTGTTCGATCATCCTCAGTTGATGTATGAGGGCCGCTCGACGGTTGTCGACGATCCCGAGGTGGGACCAGTTCGCCAACCGAGCACCCTCGTTCATACCCAGAACGGCCCGCTGGGCCGACCCACACCAGCGCCTCGGCTTGGAGCCGACGCCGGCATCTGGGCGTCTGATGCGCCATCTGTGAAGGGCGTTGGTGACACTGGTTCGACGCCGCCGCTGACGGGCATCACCATCGTGGAGTTCGGCGAGATGTTCGCCGCCCCCTACGCCTCTAGCGTGCTCGCCGACCTCGGCGCACGCGTCATCAAGTTCGAGAACATCAACGGTGACAACATCCGCAGCCTCCTGCCATTTCCGGAGGCGGCCGGCGCGAAGGTGATGCAGGGCAAGGAAAGTATTCAGGTTGATCTGCACACGAAAGACGGCCGCGCGGTGGCTCACCGGCTCGTCGCGTCCGCCGACGTTGTGCTGCAGTCCATGCGGGCCGGTGCCGCCGACAGGCTGGGCATCGGAGCGGAGGCGCTGCATGCGATCAAACCCGACCTGATCTACGTGTCGGCGCCCGGCTACGGAGTGGCCGGACCCTTCGGTTCTCGTCCGGCATACGCTCCGAGCATCTCCGCGGCCGGCGGCGTGGCGCTGACCAACGCACCGGATGCCGCATGTGTAACTTCGAGCGTGGACGAGGTCATGCACCACGTGCCGCGGGTTACGACTGCCGGAACGTCACCGGAGTTGCAGAGCGATGGTGTCGCCGCCCTCGGCGTCGCTTCTGCGATCCTCACCGCGCTCGTCGGGCGCGACCGCGGCCGCCCGGTCAACGACGTTCGCACCTCGATGCTCGCCACGGTGACGCACCTGCTCACCGACTGGGTCGTCGACTACACCGATGCTCCGCAGCCTGTAGCGCCCCGACACGACGGCAACGGGCTCTCGGCGCTCTACCGGATTTACGGGGCCAGCGAGGGACACATCTTCTTGGCCGCGCCGCAGGCGAAGGAATGGCCGCCGCTGGTGGCAGCGCTGCAAGATTTTGCGGATCTAGGTGACGAACAACGCTTTTCGACACTCGAGGACCGGGAGGCCAATGACGATGAGCTCGCCCGGCGGCTCGAGGCTGCATTCAGCAAGGAGTCGGCCGCGTTCTGGGAGAGGCATTTTGGGGCCGCGGGCCTCGGGTGCGTGGAACTCTACGAAGGGGCTCCGGCACGGCTCATCCAGACGGATCCGCAGTTAGCGTCCGAATACACCGTGACTGCCGTCAGCCCCATCTTCGACGAACACCCGCGCTTTTCGCCGCTGGTCGGCCTGAGTCGGTCGGAGATCCGTGCGCCCGGCGGATGTCTGGCCGGCCAGCACACTGTCTCGGTGCTGCGGGAGTTCGGCTACGATGACGCAACGATCTCCAAGTTGCAGAATTCCAGTGTAATTTATTGTGGCTGAGAGTAAGACGCTTGATCGCTTATCGGAGCGACAGCACATCATCGACGCTGCCTACCGGTGCCTGGATCGCAGCCACGAATCATCGGCATCCATCACCGAGATACTCGATGAAGCCGGTCTCGGCACGCGGGCCTTCTACCGGAACTTCAGCACCAAACATGATCTTCTGTTGGAAATGTTCCGCAGGGATCGCGAGGCGGTGCAGGCGCAATTGCGCGAGGTCGTGGCGCGTGCCGAGACCCCGGTCGAGGCCCTGCGGTCGTGGATGACCCATCTGTTCGAGCTGGTGTCGAATCCGCGGAAACGGAAGAGGGTGGCCATTTTTTACTCCGAGGAGCTACGGCGCACCCCGGGTTATGCCCGCGAACTCGAAATCGTCATGGCGGCCGATCAGGCATCAATCGCCGCGATCCTGCACCGAGGCAAAGCCGAGGGCATCTTCACCGCGTGCACTCCGGAGGCGGATGCCCGATCGATACGCGCGGCCTTCGAGGCCGCACTTCTCGACCGATTTCATCAGAAGTCGACGGCAGACGCGGCCGACGAGGTCGAGCAGCTGTTGGGCTTCGTGCTGCGCGGTCTGGGCGCCGCTTAGCCTTTCAGCAACGAAGCGAGCTTCGTGCAGATCGTCTGCACATGCCGTAGCGCACATTCCTCGTACATCCCACCTAGCGACGCCTAGAAGACGACGCCGTCCATTCGGCCTCGGGCTTGGTGTTCGAAAAGTACTGAGCTGCAGTGATCTACAGATAGAACGCAATGCCTTCAGAGGTGGTCATGTGTCAATCCGCCATCCAAGTGGCCCCCTCGGCGCAGTTGGCGGCGGCTTTGCGAGCGGCATCGGCGCGCTCCGGTGGGACGGTCACGTCGGCGATCACGGTGCCGTAACCTCGGTCATCGTCGTCGAAGAGGGCAGGTGCCAGGGCATGGCAGGTCCTCGGACTGGATTCATATCAGTTATATAGTTTAGGGTATTTGCGATCGTAGGCACTAACGTAATACCGGCCAAGACGGGTTCGCCCCATCACACCCAGGAGACGATCCGGGATCATCCAGAACCGAAAGCCCCCATCGCGCAGCAACGTCGGTGGTTTCCCGGCGTGTGTAGCGCTCAATGCGTCCGGTGCTGGGCCGGGATGGATGTTGGTGATCGCACGGGCAAACTCGTCGACGTGATCGCCCCCAACGGTTTCATGGGCACAGCAGGAGTACATGCCAAGAACGAAGGGATGCCAATCGATGGATCTGGGCTTAAGCGGCAAGGTTGCCGTGGTGACTGGTGCGACCTCGAATATCGGTCGGGCGATCGCGCTGGCCCTGGCGGGTGAAGGCGTGCGGCTCGTGGCCTCCGGACGCGACCCGCTGGCTGGCGCAAAGGTGGTCGAGCAGGCGCTGCAGCGTGGCGCCAAGGACGCCCGTTTTGTCGCCGCCGATCTCCTCGACCCGGATGCCGCCGGGCAACTCCTCGCCACGGTCGCCGATAATTTTCGAACGGTGGACGTTCTCGTCAACGCGGCCGGCGGCAACAATGCGATGGGGCTGTTTGTTGACTCCGATCCGGCCACCTGGCAGGGCGATATCGAAATCTCACTCCTCAGCGTGCTGCGGGTCACGCACGCCGCGCTGCCCTACATGGTGGCAAGGAGGAGCGGCCGCATCGTTAATGTGGGTTCGACCGCAGGAGCCGTGGGTGACTACATGCTCGCCGTCTATTCGGCAGCCAAGGGCGCCGTTCACAGCTTCACCCGCGTATTGGCCAAGGAGGTCGGCGAGTATTCGGTCACTGTCAACTGTGTGGCTCCGTACGCGACCTGGCCTGGCCCCTCCGGGGAGGAAACGTGGAGCACCGGCAGTCGCTTCCATCCCGAGTTTGGCTTCTTCCCCGGAGCCATCAGCCAAATGGAACCCACCATGGTCCAGCGAATGCTGCGAAGCGGGCCGCTTCCTCGGACCGCGGCCACCGCCGACGAGGTCGCCGCGGCCGCGCTGTATCTCGCGTCAGATCAAGCGGCATTCGTCACCGGGCAGATCCTATACGTGGACGGCGGCACACTGCTGTAGGCCACAAAAGTTCTCCAGCAGACTGCGGCCGACCAACCAGCAGTCGAGACGTCGCCGGCGAGGTCGAACAGCTACTGGGCTTCGTGTTGCGCGGTCTGGGCGCCGCTTAGCCTTTCAGCAACGAAGCGAGCTTCGTGCAAATCGTCTGCACATGTCGTAGCGCCCACTCCTCGGGCATGCCACCCAGCGACGCCCAGAAGAACACCGTCTCGGTGGGGGAGTCGGCGGTCATTGCCCGCACCTTCGATGCCATGGATTGTGGAGTCTCACACCAAAAATAATCGAGAACCCCGGCGTTTCGTCCGCGCAGCCGGTCCGGATCCACGGGGCGAGGTTGTGGACGTCCGGTGCCTACCACCATGTGCTTACGGTATGAATCAACTTGATAGGCAAGATGTTTGGATACCACCGGCCAGTCCGCCTCCGGATCGTCGCTGACCCAGCCCTGTATCGCGCCGGTCATCCTCGCGGCGCTCAGCGCGTGGCCACCCTCGGCCAACCCCGCCCGGTACGGCTCCCAGAGCCGACCATCCGCTGTCAGCAAGCCCTCACCGAGAAGGCCGGCCCGCCGCGCCCCCTGCGGTCCCTGATAACCCATCCAGATCGGCGGCCGCGACTGGACCGGTTGCGGGGTCACCCCGTCGGGCCCCCATAACCGTCGTACCTCGCGTGCACAAGCGTCGGTCTGGCCGTAGCGGCGTTCCAGGCTCTTGTCGAACAGGGCGTACTCCGGTACCCGGTAACCGGCGCCGAGGCCAAGATCGAGGCGTCCATTCGAGACGAGGTCGACCATCGCCGCCTGTTCGGCGATCTCGGCGGGATGGTGCAGCGGAGCGATCACGATCGCGGTGCCGATCCGGACCCGCGTGGTCCGCGCGGCTACCGCGGCCGCGAAAGTCAATGGCGAGGCGATGTAATCGTCGTCGAATTGATGGTGCTCGCTGAGCCAGACCGAATGCGCGCCCAGATGTTCGGCTTCCTCGCACAGCTCCAGTGCGAACGCATGCAACCGTGCAGGATCCTGCCGCCATTGAGTTGGATTGCGGAGGTCGAAGTACAGCCCGACGTTGATCGGGACGGTTGATGACGGCATTGATCCTCCGGACGGCGGAAAGACAAATCGGTTAAATATATTCCTTGATGGAGGCTAGACTGGTCGGCATACCATTTGAAACTGAGAGAGGTCGGCACAGTGAACAAGAACGACATGATCCTGATCAGTGTTGATGATCACGTTGTCGAGCCGCCGGACATGTTCAAGAACCATCTGCCGAAGAAGTACCTTGATGAGGCACCACGGCTGGTGCACAATCCTGATGGCTCGGATACCTGGCAGTTCCGCGATGTGGTGATCCCCAACGTCGCGTTGAACGCCGTGGCCGGTCGGCCGAAGGAAGAGTACGGTATCGAGCCGGCCGGGCTGGACGAAATTAGGCCCGGCTGCTGGCAGGTCGATGAGCGGGTCAAGGACATGAACGCCGGTGGCATTCTCGGCTCGATCTGCTTTCCGTCGTTTCCCGGCTTCGCGGGGCGGTTGTTCGCCACAGAGGATCCGGAGTTTTCTCTCGCGCTCCTGCAGGCTTACAACGATTGGCATGTCGAGGAATGGTGCGGGGCGTATCCGGCTCGGTTCATTCCGATGTGTTTGCCGGTCATTTGGGATGCTGAGGCCTGCGCCAAGGAGGTGCGGCGCAACGCCGAGCGGGGCGTGCACGCGTTGACGTTCACCGAAAACCCCTCCGCGATGGGGTATCCGAGCTTCCACGACGACTACTGGACGCCGTTGTGGGAAGCATTGGTAGACACCGACACGGTGATGAACGTGCACATCGGGTCCTCGGGACGGATGGCCATCACCGCCCCGGATGCGCCGATAGATGTGATGATCACCCTGCAGCCGATGAACATCGTGCAAGCTGCGGCGGATCTGTTGTGGTCCAAGCCGATCAAGAAGTACCCCGATCTCAAAATCGCCTTGTCTGAGGGTGGGACGGGTTGGATCCCATACTTCCTCGAGCGGGCGGATCGCACCTATGAGATGCACTCGACGTGGACGGGCCAGGACTTCGGCGGCAAGAAGCCCTCGGAGGTGTTTCGGGAGCACTTCCTGACGTGCTTCATCTCCGATCATGTCGGCGTGACGCTGCGCAATCAGATCGGTATCGACAACATCTGCTGGGAAGCCGACTATCCGCATTCGGACAGCATGTGGCCCGGCGCCCCGGAGCAACTCCACGAGGTCCTCGAAAAGAACAATGTGCCCGAGGACGAGGTCAACAAGATCACCTTCGAAAATGCGATGCGCTGGTATCACTGGGACCCGTTCACCCACATCACCCGCGACCACGCCACCATCGGCGCATTGCGCAAAGCCGCCGAAGGCCACGACGTCTCCATCAAGGCCCTGTCCCATCACGAAAGGGGCAGCCGCGGAGATGGTTTGGAGGGCATGGTACGGGTGAACTCCGGCGACTTACGCGCCAGCGAGTAGCGGATCGGCAGGTGCTCGAGGCCGCCGACGAAGGCGGTCACATGTAGTGAGGATCGCGGTGCGAATTGGATTGAATCCGGCCGCGCCGCGAGTTCCTGAATCAGCAGTTGAACTCGATATTGTCGAAGACACGTGCGACTGCTCTTGGGCTGGAGCGGCGTGTGCTTCACTCATGGCGATGAAGCCGCGCGAACGCACGCCGCCGTGGGCGGCAGGGGCCAAGACGGATCGGACTCGAGAGCAGATCCTCGAAGGAGCCCGCCTGACTTTCCAGGAATTGGGCTATTCGACCACTCGGGTGGAGCAGATCGCAAAACGAGCAGGTGTTTCCCGTCCGACCTTCTACGTCTACTTCGCGACCAAACAAGATGCGTTTCTGGCGGTCGCCGAGCGGTCCGTCGAGCAGTTGGCACTCGTTCTCAAAGGCCTCGATGCGCTACCACAGCAGCCTGACGATGGTGACCTAGCCTCGTGGGTGAAGCAGTTCTTCTCCTACTTCGACGATTTCGGTGCGTTCGCGACGGTATGGCGGCAGGCGGCATTTGCCGATCCAGGGTTGCAGCAGTCCGGCTGGAAGGCGCAGCGGCGGTGGGCGGCCCGTGTCGGCCGCAACATCGACCGTATCCGCGGAAGCTCGCTCGGCGACCCAGTGCCTCAGGGGCTGGCATTCGTAGCGATGCTCGAGGCGCTGTGGTTCTCGTCGATCGTGGATGCTCCTGGATCCAGCCGACATTCGGCGCTCGGCACCGCCACGGCGATCGTCAGGGCGCTCATCACGAATACTTGACATAGATGTCTAAGTATTCTAGGGTCCGAACATCGTGTCGGCTTGAGAGGTGGCTTTTTGTGCGTAAACCGATCAAGGTGACAGACGCGGAATCGGAGGTTCGGATCCCGGCGTGGATGGTCCCGAGCGGGTGGTTCGTCGTCGGCTGGTCGCATGAACTGGCATCTGGTGATGTCAAGCCGCTCAAGGTATTTGGCCAGGAGCTGGTCCTCTACCGGTCGACCGGCGGAGAGTTACGCTGCCTGGAGGCGACCTGTCAGCACCTCGGCGCACATCTGGGTTACGGCGGCAAGGTGGTCGATGACTGCATCGTGTGCCCGTTCCACGGGTGGACCTGGGGTCCGGACGGGCAAAACGTGGCGGTGCCGGAAGGACGAACGAGTAAACGACGTATCGAGCCGTGGCCCGTATGCGAGCGCAACGGCATCGTCTATCTGTGGCACGACGTGGCCGGTCAACCGCCGACGTGGTCGGTGCCGAATCTGTTCGAAGATCTGCGCGATGAGTACCCCACCGGCGAGTTTTGGGACGTGGCAACCGCAGGAAGTGCCTTCGGATACGGCGAGCTGCCCATCGAGCCACGAGTCGTCGCCGAGAACATCGTCGACCCCATCCATTTCCGCTACGTCCACCACACCCGCGATCTACCCACGCTGGTGGATTACCAAGTCACCGACGCCTCCTTCATGACCAAGCTGCGCGTGCACTCCCGGGGTAGGCGCAAGGTCGACGGCCCTCGCCGCGAGGACACCGTGACGCTCAAACAATGGGGCGTCGGAATGGCCTACACCCGATTCTCCGGACGCGACAACACACATTCGGTGATATCAGTTACGCCGGTGGATGCCCAGACCTCGACGCTGCGCCAGACACTGTTCGTCGAGAAGATCGATGGGGAAAGTGACGACGAGCGCTCCGTCAGGATCAAGGCCATCGAGTCGGTGTTCCCCGAAGACCTCGCGATCTGGCAGCACCAGCGATTCATCGAGCCGCCATCGCTGCAGACCCAGGAGGCCAAGCTGTTCCGCATGATGCGCAGATGGGCGCTGACCTTCCAACCCAAGGCGGGGGAGTACGGCAGCCTCAGCCCCAATCGCGCTCCCGACGCTGCATTCTCGGCAGGCGAAGGCTAGCAAACGACGCTGAAACGCAAGCTCCAGCGGCGTGCAGGCCACCGCTGAACTACCCAACTCCATCGCAGTGAAGTGACCTGCGCCAGCCCTCCGATCTAGCACGTCCATCCTTGAGCCGCGGTAGCCAGATGCTGGGTGGCGAGATAGCCGAACTGGCGAACGCTGGGTTTCAGTTGCTCCCGCTATGCCAACAGACCATACGACGGTGAGCGGTCGTCCAGCCGACGGCGTTGCCGATAGAGTCCACTCCTATGGTGGCCGAGCGGAAACCGCGAGCACGCCGAGGTTCTGCGCCCGGACTGATACGCGATGCGGCGCGCGCGCTGTTCGCCGAGCACGGATACGGCACCAGCACCCGCGAGATCGCGGAGCGGGCCGGAGTGTCGCACGAGCTGATCTTCCGATACTTCGATTCGAAAGCAAACCTGTTCGTCGAGGCGGTTTTGAACCCGTTGCTGGACGCAGTCGACCAGTTACATCGCAGCTGGCTGACCGAAGTGTCGGAGAGTCGCGGCACGGAGAAGGAGTACGTCCGCGAGTTTGTCACCGCGTTCTTCGACTTCTTGACGGACAACAGCGCCATCGCGCAGGCGATGACCCGCGTTGTCACTGAGTCGACGAATGATGAAGAGGTCCAGAACGTTCGACGGCGGATCGATTCGACGCTCCAGGCCATGGTCAGTTCGCTCGAGTCGTACTTGTCCGCCAGGAATATCGCCGTTGCGCGCCTAGGACTTCAACTTCGGGTGATGCTGCTGACCATCGGTGTGACGGCCAACATTCTTCCCTACACGTACGTGAGCGACGAGGCCGTCCCGAGTAGGGACGAGGTCTTCGACATCATCTTGAGGTCTTCCTTCTCGATGTGGGGTCTGAGCTTCGACGAAGCCGACGGGGCGACCTTCTCCACGCGGCGTAAACGCCGCTGATTTCACGTCGCAGCTGAGATCTTCGGCCGATGGTTGGTATCGCGTCGTCGTGAAACCTGTTGGCCTGCAACTCAACTGTTACAACCTGGCTGCTGACGGTACGTGTCGACACCTTATTCAACCAGTGGTTGACTTTCTGCGTCGCGTCGCTTACCGTGACCAACGTCACTGACCCTCAGTGCACGAAGCAGAAGGCGCTCACAAAGATGGCTACTGACTTGGAAGGCAAAGTTGCCT
>Ga0207712_10000516_pt1 | contig 31880 bp, 29 predicted proteins | sample KBSS44metaG_FD_184402 | JGI IMG/M metagenome (GOLD analysis project Ga0207712, IMG submission 184402) | Switchgrass rhizosphere microbial communities from Kellogg Biological Station, Michigan, USA - KBS S4-4 metaG (SPAdes) (version 2) | ecosystem: Host-associated > Plants > Roots > Rhizosphere...
AAGTTTCAGCGTCTGGTCGACGCCGCGCAGAAGGAGCCGCCGGTCGTCACCGCCGTGGCCCACCCCTGCGACGAGGTCTCGCTGAAGAGCGCAGCGGAGGCGGCCCGCCTGAAGCTTATCGAGCCGATCCTGGTCGGCCCGGGCCGGCGGATCACCGAGGTGGCGAGAAAGTCGGGCGTCGACATCAGCGGTTTCGAAGTCGTCGACGCGGTCTACAGCCAGGCGGCGGCGCGCGCCGCGGTCGAGCTGGTCCGGGAGGGCCGCGCCGAAGCGCTGATGAAGGGCAGCCTGCATACGGACGAGCTGATGGCGCCGGTGGTGTCGCGCGACACCGGCCTGCGCACCGCCCGCCGCCTCAGCCACTGCTTCGTCATGGACGTGCCGTCGCACCAGGACGCGCTGATCGTCACCGACGCGGCGGTCAACATCGCCCCGTCGCTCGAGGACAAGGTCGACATCGTGCAGAACGCCATCGACCTGGCGCACGTGCTCACCACTGAGGTGGTGCGGGTGGCGATCCTCTGCGCGGTCGAGACGGTGAACCCGAAGATGGTCTCGACCCTCGATGCGGCGGCGCTGTGCAAGATGGCCGACCGGGGACAGATCACCGGTGCGGTGCTGGACGGGCCGCTGGCGTTCGACAACGCCATCCGCCTGGAAGCCGCCGCCATCAAGAAGATCCACTCGCCGGTCGCCGGCCGCGCCAATGTGTTGGTGGTCCCGGATCTGGAGGCCGGCAACATGCTGGCCAAGAGCATGTCGATCCTCGCCGGCGCCGACGCAGCCGGGATCGTGCTCGGCGCGCGCGTGCCGATCGTGCTGACCAGCCGGGCCGACGCCGAGCTGACCCGCCTGGCCTCCTGCGCAGTCGCCAGCCTGCTGGCGGCGCACCGGCGCAAGTCGTTGACGGCCGCGATCGGTTAGCCCGATGAGCCGTTCCATCGCCGTGCTGAACGCCGGCTCGTCGAGCATCAAGTTCGCCTTCTTCGCGGACGAGAACGAGCTGCGGCTCACCTACCGCGGGCTCTTGGAGCAGATCGGCGTCTCGCCGCATCTGAGCGTCACCGACGCGGGCGGCGCGGTCGTTGGCGAACGGTCGTGGCCGAGCAATGGGTTCGATCACAAGGCGGCGACGCGGGAGATTTTGAAGGTCGGCGTCGAGATCGGCCGCGAGGCGCCGGTGGCGGCGGTCGGCCACCGCGTCGTGCACGGCGGCGAGCGTCACGCCGCGCCGATCCGCGTCGATCGGACTGTGTTCGAGGACCTGGCTAAGCTGACGCCGCTCGCGCCGCTGCATCAGCCGCACAACCTGGCGCCGATCGCCACTCTGCTGGAGGCCGCGCCGCACATCCCCCAGGTCGCCTGCTTCGACACCGCCTTTCACCGCAGCCAGCCGCCGCTGGCGCAGATGTTCGCCCTGCCGCGCCGGTTCACCGCGGCTGGCGTGCGCCGCTACGGCTTCCATGGCCTGTCGTACGAGTACGTGGCCGGCCGGCTGCGCGAGGTGGCGCCGGAGATCGCCGGCGGCCGGGTGATCATCGCCCACCTCGGCAACGGCGCGAGCCTCTGCGCGGTGCGCGATGGCCGGAGCGTCGCCAGCACCATGGGCTTCACCGCCGCCGACGGGCTGGTGATGGGCACCCGCTGCGGCGCGATGGATCCCGGCGCGATGATCCATCTGATGGATGCCTACGGCATGGGCGCGCGCGAGCTCGAAGACCTGATCTACAAGCGCTCGGGCCTGCTGGGCGTCTCCGGCGTCTCCTCCGACATGCGGGCGCTGCACGCCTCGCATGAGCAGGCCGCGAAGGAAGCGATCGATCTGTTCGTCTATCGCGTGGTGCGCGAAGTTGGCTCGCTGGCGGCGGCGCTCGGCGGCCTGGACGGCCTGGTCTTCACCGGCGGCATCGGCGAGCACGACGCCGAGGTAAGGGCCGAGATCGGCGCCGGCTGCCGCTGGCTGGGCGTCCTGATCGATCCTACAGCGAACGCAACGGGCGTCGGTAGGATCAGCCCAGAAGCCGCGCCGGTTCGCGTCCTCGTGCTTCCCACCGACGAAGAACAAGTGGTCGCCCGGCAGACGCGGGCCTTACTCTGATCAGGCCCTGAGCACGCCCGAGGCGCGGCGCCCGGGTTCGCCCTTTCGCAACTGCGGGGTGCGCCGGAGGGCGGCGCCCCAGGGCGCGGCGTACCGTCCAGCCTGATGACCATTGGGAGGCTATCATGGCCAGGGATACGGTTGGGCTCGGCCCTGTGGCGCCCGAACTCGATTATGCGGAGCCGCCGCTTGGCTCCGACCGCCGTGCGTTCATGGTTCGCAGCGCACTGGCGCTGTCCATCGCGGCGCTAACCGGCTGCAAGCCGAAGGACGTCAGCCAGCAGCCCGCGAAGTCCCCGCTCGCCGCGGCCGGGCCGGCGCCGAAACTGGATCCCAGCCTCAACGTCGTGAAGCAGTCGAAGGGGCCGGTGATGACCCTGGTCGACGAGTTCTACAAGGTGGGTCCGGGTCCGTCGTCGTCGCACACCATCGGGCCGATGCGGATCACCTACGACTTCTACCAACGCTGCACCAAGCTGCCGCAGGCGGTGCGCGACCAGGCGACCGCGCTGAAGGTGCACCTGTTCGGCAGCCTGAGCGCTACGGGTAAGGGCCACGGCACCGAGCGCGCCGCGCTCGCCGGCCTGGTGGGCAAGGAGCCCGCGACCGTCGACCCGGCCTTCCTCGACGGCCTGCGCGACAAGCCCGATCAGACCTTCACGGTGTCGCTCGGCGCCAAGCCGATCCCGGTGAAGCTGACCGACGTCGTCTACGACGCGACCAAGGGCGACTTCCCTCATCCCAACACCATGCGCTGCACCTTGATGGGCGGCGACAAGACCCTGCTCGAGCAGGAGTACTACTCAATCGGCGGCGGCTTCATCGAATGGAAGGGCTACACGCCGCCGAAGAAGAACGCGCCGAAATACCCGTATGCAACGATGGCCGAGGTGCTGAAGCACTGCCAGACGAACAACCTGTCTCTGGCGCAGGTCGCCATGGCCAACGAGGTGGCGGTCTCCGGCCGCAGCGAGGCCGAGATCAACGCCTACCTCGACAAGATCCTGGGCGCGATGCGGGCCACGGTGAATACCGGCATCAATGCGCCCACCGGCGTGCTGCCAGGGCCGATCAAGCTCAAGACCAAGGCGCACGACGTCTATCAGAGCTCGCTCAACCAGGAGGGCGTCGCGCGGCGCGCCATCGGCCTGGTGTCGTCTTACGCGCTGGCGGGCTCGGAGGAGAACGCTCGCGGCCACCTGGTGATCACGGCGCCGACCGGCGGGTCGGCCGGCGTGATACCAGCGGTGATCTATTCGCTTGGGCCGGATGGGGCGAAGCTGCCGGAAGACAAGATCCGCGAAGGCCTGCTGGCCGCGGCCCTGGTCGGCTATCTCTGCAAGCACAACGCCACGCTCTCCGCCGCCGAAGGCGGATGCCAGGCCGAGATCGGCGTCGCCTCCGCCATGGGGGCGGCCTGCATCGCCCAGGCCTATGGCGAGGCTCCGCAGGTGGCGGCGAACGCAGCCGAGGGCGCGCTGGAGCACCACCTCGGCATGACCTGCGATCCCGTCGCCGGCTATGTGCAGGTGCCCTGCATCGAGCGCTGCGCTTTCGGCGCCGTGAAGTCCTGGACCGGCTATCTGATCGCGACCAACGAGATCCCGGCCCACCGCCGGGTGGACCTGGACTCGACGATCTCGGCCTTGGCGCTGACCGCCAAGGAAATGAACTCCAAGTACAAGGAGACCTCTGAAGGCGGGCTGGCGGTTTCCTTGACGCTCTGCTGAGCGCAGCCGTGCTGAAATCCGTCCCGCAGCAACAGGTGAGCCGTGGCGCCGCGATCGCCTGGGTGGCGGCGTCGGTCTTCTACTTCTACCAGTACGTGATGCGCTCGGCGCCCGGCGTGATGGGGCCGCAGATGGCCCAGGGCCTCGGCCTGACCGCGGCCGAGCTCGGCGGGCTGCTGGCGCTCTTCTACTACGGCTACGCGCCCTTCAGCCTGGTCGCCGGCGTGCTGATGGACCGGCTGGGCCCGCGCCGGGTCGCCCCCGCAGCGGCGGCGCTGGCCGGAGTGGGGTGCCTGATGTACGCCACGGGAAATGCTGGCGTGGCGTCGGCCGGCGCGCTGTTGCAAGGCGCAGGCGCGGTGTTCGCGCTGATCACCGCGGTCTACATCGCCACCACCTACCTGCCGCCGGCGCGCGTCGCGACCCTGATCGGCGCGACCCAGATGTTCGGCATGGCCGGCGGCTCGGCCGGACAGTTCCTCGCCGGGCCGGCGATCGCCGGCGGCGTGCCGTGGAACCTGATCTGGCTGGGGCTGGGCCTGGCCGGCCTGCCGCTGGCGGCGCTACTGCTGGTGACGATCCCCGCGGCGCCGAAGGACCGGGCGCCGCCCAGTTGGGCGCAGACGCTCCACGCCATCGTCACTGTGGCGAAGAATCCGCAGTCGATCCTCTGCGGCCTGATCGCCGGGCTGATGTTCATGCCGACCACCATCTTCAGCATGGTGTGGGGCGTGCGCTACCTGCAGGAGGCGCACGAGATGCCCTACATGGTGGCGGTGCTGCGCTCAGCGGCCGTGCCCGCGGGCTGGATCATCGGCAGCCCGCTGCTGGGCGCGCTCTCCGACAGAATCGGCCTGCGGCGCCCGGTGATCGCAGGCGCCGCGCTGATGCTGCTGGCGTGCTTGGCGCTGATCCTCTACGCGCCCGCCGGGACCCTCCCGCCGTTCAGTCTGGGACTGCTGGCGGGCGTGGCGTCCGGTGGGGCGATGCTGCCCTACACGGTCATCAAAGAGGCCAACCCGGCCGAGTACCGGGGCACCGCCACCGGCGTCATCGGCTTCATCAACTTCTCGCTCTCGGCTGTGCTCGGCCCCGTGTTCGGCGGCCTGCTGCTCGACGCCAGCGGCGGCGGCGAGCGCGAGCTCGTCCACTACCAGGCGGCGTTCCTGCCGCTGCTGTTCGCCGTCGCCCTGGCCTGCGTGCTGGCGCTGGTGCTGCGCGAGACGGGCGCGGCACGCGCAAACGTGGCGCCGCAATCGGCCTCGGCGCTGAGATCATGATGCGAAGGCGGCCGCCCCAACCGGAGAATGGACATGAGTGAAGTGCTTGAAAGGCCGCGGCAGAGCGATCTGACCAGCGGGCCGTGGGAGGGCTTCCAGTCCGGGCTCTGGATGCAGGAGATCAACGTCCGCGAATTCATCCACCAGAACGTCACGCCCTATTTCGGCGACGAGGCGTTCCTGGCGCCGGCGACCGAGCGGACCAAGGCGATCTTCGCGAAGATCCAGGCGCTGACCGAGGAAGAGCGGCGCAAGGGCATCCTCGACGTCTCGCAGATCCCGAGCTCGATCACCGCCCACGAGGCCGGCTACATCGATCGCGAAAGCGAGGTCATCGTCGGCCTGCAGACCGACTCGCCGCTGAAGCGGGCGATCATGCCGACGGGGGGCTTGCGGCTCGTCGCCCAGTCGCTGCAGGCCTACGGCTACGAGATCGATCCGGAGGTCGCCGAGGTCTTCACCCGCTACCGCAAGACGCATAACGACGGGGTGTTCGACGCCTACACCGCCGACGCCCGCCGCTGCCGCAACGCGCACATCCTCACCGGGCTGCCGGACGCCTACGGTCGTGGCCGGATCATCGGCGACTACCGGCGCGTGGCGCTCTACGGCGTCGACCGGCTGATCGCGTGCAAGCAGGAGGTCAAAGCCGACCTCGACGCGGCCTGGGCCAGCGACGAGATCATCCGCGACCGCGAGGAACTGGCCGAGCAAATCCGCGCGCTGCACGAACTGAAGGAGATGGCGGCCAAGTACGGCTTCGACATCTCCGGGCCTGCGCGCAACGCCAAGGAGGCCGTGCAGTGGCTCTACTTCGGCTATCTGGCCGGGGTGAAGGAGCAGAACGGGGCGGCGATGTCGCTCGGCCGCACCTCCAGCTTCCTCGACATCTACGTCGAGCGCGACCTGAGCGCCGGCCTCATCAACGAGTCCGAGGCGCAGGAGATGGTCGACGACTTCGTCATCAAGCTCCGCATCGTCCGCTTCCTGAGGACGCCGGAGTACAACGAACTGTTCGCCGGCGATCCCACCTGGGTGACGGAGTCGATCGGCGGCATGGCCGACGACGGCCGCCCGCTGGTCACCAAGACCAGCTTCCGGTTCCTGCAGACCCTCTACAACCTGGGCCCGTCGCCCGAGCCGAACCTGACGATCTGGTACACGCCGCGCCTGCCGGAGCCGTTCCGCCGATTTTGCGCCAAGGTGGCGATCGACACCAGCGCGCTGCAGTTCGAGAACGACGAGATCATGCGTCAGGCCTGGGGCGACGACGGGGCGATCGCCTGCTGCGTCTCGCCGATGCGGATGGGCCAACAGATGCAGTTCTTCGGCGCCAGGGCCAACCTCGCCAAGTGCCTGCTCTACGCGATCAATGGCGGTCGCGACGAGATGAGCGGCAAGCAGGTCGGGCCGGATTACGGCGCCGTCGACGGCGAGGTCCTCGAGTTCGGCGACGTGCTCGGGAAGTTCGAGCGGATGATGGACTGGCTGGCCGGCGTCTACGTCGGGGCGATGAACGTCATCCACTATATGCACGACAAGTACGCCTACGAGCGGCTGGAGATGGCGCTGCACGACTATGCGCCCGTTCGCACCATGGCGTTTGGCATCGCCGGCCTGTCGGTGATCGCCGACAGCCTCTCGGCCATCAAGTACGCCAAGGTGAAGGTGGTGCGCGACGACACCGCGCTGGTCGTCGACTACGTCACCGAGGGCGAGTTCCCGACCTTCGGCAACAACGACAACCGCGTCGACGACCTGGCGGCCTGGGTGGTCTCGACCTTCATGAAGAAGCTTCGGCGCTATCCTACCTACCGCAATGCAACCCACACCCAGTCGGTGCTGACGATCACCTCCAACGTGGTCTACGGCAACGCGACCGGGAACACCCCGGACGGGCGCCGGCAGGGCGACCCGTTCGCGCCCGGCGCCAACCCGATGCACGGCCGCGACAAGCACGGCATCCACGCCTCGGCCGCCTCGGTGGCGAAGATTCCCTACCGCGACGCCGCCGACGGGATCTCGCTGACGGAGAGCCTGGTGCCGAGCGGCCTTGGGCGCACGCCCGACGAGCAGGTGACGAACCTCACGGCCATGCTGGACGCCTTCTTCGGCGTCACCGGCTACCACATGAACGTCAATGTGCTGAACCGCGACACGCTGCTCGACGCGATGGATCACCCCGAGCGCTATCCAAGCCTGACGATCCGCGTCTCCGGCTACGCGGTGAACTTCGTGAGGCTCACCCGCGAGCAGCAGATGGATGTGATCAGCCGCACCTTCCACGGAGGATGAAATGCCCCCTCCCAGCCCCTCCCTCGAGGCGAGAAACGAGTTCGAATTCCGCCAGGCGCTCGGCGTGTCGGTGCCGGAAGACGAGGTGAAGAAGGCGCTGCACAGCGGCGACCTCGGCTTCCTGCATTCCTTCACCACCGGCTCGACCGTCGACGGGCCGGGCGTGCGCCTGGTCGCCTGGACGACGGGCTGCATGTTCCGCTGCCGCTTCTGCCACAACCCCGACACCTGGACGCTCACCAACGGCATGCCGGTGACGGTCGATCGGGCGGTCGAGGAGATGCGCAAGTACGCTCACGGCCTGCGCGTGATGAAGGGCGGCTTCACGCTCTCCGGCGGCGAACCGCTGGCGCAGCATCGCTTCGCTGCAAAGCTGTTCCGGGCGGCGAAGGCCATGGACCTCCACACCGCCATCGAGTCCAACGGCTACAACGGCCACCGGCTGTCGGACGCGGAGCTCGCCGACATCGACCTGGTGATCCTCGACATGAAGGCGTTCAGCGCCGAGCAGCACGCGCGGGTCACCGGCATCGAGCACAACGATCCGGTGCTGGCGTTCGCCCGCCGACTCGGCGAGCTGAAACGGCCGATGTGGGTGCGCTATGTGCTGGTTCCTGGGCTGACCGACGTGGCCGACGAGATGCGGCAGCTGTCCGCCTTCGTCGCCTCGCTCGGCGTCGTAGAGCGCGTCGAGGTCCTGCCCTTCCATCAACTCGGCCGGTTCAAGTGGGAGAAGCTGGGGCTCGACTACTCGCTGGTCGCCACCGCGCCGCCGAGCGCGGAGATGGTGTCGCAGGCCATCGCCACCTTCCGCACGGCCGGCCTCAACGCCGCATGATGAGGCCCGTCATGCCCTTCGATCTGCTCGCCATTTCGAAGCTCCGCGTCGAGGATCAGCAAGCCGCGCTGCGGGCGATCGCCGAGCGGCTGATGCCCCGGACGGTGCCCGACCAGGACATCGAGTACGTCGAGGACATGCTCTACGACCTCGAAGAATTGGTGCGTCAGCGCCTGTACCTGAGCCTGCAGTCGGCGGCCCCGCCTGCGGCCGGCTGCGCGGAGCCCGCCCCGCCGCGGTGAATTTGAAGCAGCGGCTGCGGGTTTATACCAATATTCGCGCGATCGAGTGGTGGGCATCTACTTGATGTGCAGGTTGTGAGGAGGATTTCGTGGTTCGTTCCAGGTCATCGATTCTTGCGATCAGCCTCGCCCTCCCGCTCGCATTGGGCGGGATGGCCTCCGCCGCGCGCGCCGCCGCGCCTGCCACGTGGGACAACCTGGTCAAGGTTCCCTCGAAGAAGATCCAGGCGGTCTACATCGCCCAGGGCGTGGACTTTCGCCCCTATCAGAAGGTGATGCTCGACCCGGTCGAGATCGCTTTCGAGAAGGATTGGCGGCGCAACTACAACAACTCCCAGCGCGGCACGCAGATGAAGGTCAGCGACTCGGATCTCGAGCGGACCATCAGCGAGGCGAGCAAGGGCGCGGGCGAGATCTTCGCGTCGGAGCTCGCCAAGGGCGGCTATCAGGTCGTCACCGAGGCCGGGCCGGACGTGCTGCGGCTGCGCATCGGCATCGTCGACATCTACGTCGCCGCGCCTGACGTGATGGCCCCGGGACGTTCGCGGACCTTCTCGTCGGAAGCCGGTTACGCGACGCTGATCGTGGAAGCGCGCGACTCCGTCGGCGGCGCAGTGCTGGGCCGGGCGGTGGACCGCGAGACGGCCGGCGACACCGGCGGGTGGATGATGTCCCGCTCCTCGGTCAGCAACCGCGGCGATTTCCAACGGATTGCGACCTCGTGGGCAAAGGCCATTGTGCGCGGCATGAACGAGCTGAAGAGCCGCTCCACCGGCGCCGGCGAATAGCCCTTCACGCCAGGCCGCGCCTCAGATTGTTATCCCGGCATTCGCTGTGCGAAGCCGGGATAACTTGCATCCGGGCGAGCTATTGGGGCACGCGCTGGGCGACGCTGGTGTTGGCCTTGCTGACGAGGATGGTGATGGTCACGCGTCGGCCTTCGGCGTGGGTCTTCGGCTGATCCGGATCGTCGGCCACGTGTGAGGCTCCGATCGCCGTCTGTGGCAGGATGCTGCCCGGGCGCACGCCAGCCTCGCGCATCAGGTAGTCGGTCACCGCCGCCGCGCGTTTCTCCGACAGCCGCTGATTGGCGGCGGCGTTGCCGCGCGGATCGGCGCGCCCGACCACGGCTAGGCGGAAACCGCCCTTGATCTCCTTGGCCTGGCGAGCGATCGCCTGCAGGTCCAGCTTGCCCTGGGCGGAGATCTCGGTGCTGCCGGTGTCGAAGAAGACCTTCGCGCGGCCGGCGGGCGTCAGCTCGCCGACGTTGTCGAGGCGGGCCTCGGCCTGGGCGATCCGTTCGCGCTCGGCGCTGACGCCGGCGTCGATCTGGCGCGCCGTGCGCATGTCGCCGCGCTTGAAGGTGATCGACTTGGCGGAATACGCCTCGCCCGAGGTTGAGGGAGCTGCGTCGACCTCCACGCTGAGGCCGCGCATCAGGTCGGCGGGCGAGCGCCGCTCGCGCTGGAAGACGCCGGCGCCGGCGGTCTCGGTGATCTTGGTGGAATCGTCGACCAGCACGACCTTGTCGCCGTCCGAGGTGCGCACCACGATGCGTCCTTCCTGCTTGTCGGTGATGGCGCCGCTCAGCATCACCTGAGCCATGGCGAGGGCGGGCAGGGCGGCGAGCGCGCCGGCGAGCACGGCGACATACGATTTCCGGATGTTCATGGCGAGACCCGTCTGGAGGATTGTTTCCAGGCGAGATTTTCGTCGTTCGTCGGCCCGCGCCCATCGGGTTTTACCCCAACTCGGGCTCAGGTTGGCCCGCGTGGAAACGGGCTCAAGCGCCTGCGCAGTCCGTGCCCCGCCAGCGGCGCCCGGTGTAACAATATGTTCAAATCGTGGCGCAGACTGCGGCGTCCGCGCGTAAAGCATGTTAGATTTCCCGTATCGCTTGGACGGGGCGATGGAACATGTGGCGCGCATAAAGCGAGTCGCCGGACTCATCGACGATCTCGCGCACTCTGACGATCCGGACATCCGGACCGCGACGGGCTATTTGCTTATTGTCGAAGCGCAGCTCTTGTCCTCCGCGGTGCGGCCTCTGGAGGGCCTCGAGCGCGCCATCGACATCGCCAAGGCGGCGGCCCACGACGGCCTCTACGACCTGGCGCTGTCGCAGCAGCAGGATCGCGGGCAGTTCGAAGAAAATTCGCGCTGGACGGTCGATCTGCTCGAAGGCCGCTACGCCGAGTGCCGGGATCGGATCGCGCGCGGCGATCCGATCTGGCGGCCGGGCGAATACACCGATGCGGGCCGCGAGGCGCTCGACGCCGTCCTGCGGGCCGTCAGGAAATAAACGCCTTCAGGCCAACGCCGCCCAACCCTGCGCGCGAACCGCGGCGCCGTGCTCGTCGAGCGCCGGCGCGCGCACATGACGCCGCGTCGGGAGGCCCCACAGGGGGATGTCGCAATGCAGGTTCGGCTGCTGGTGCAGCATGCCGAGCGCCTGCACCTGCGGGTCGCGCAGGGCTTCCTCGGGGGTGTTGACCGGGGCGCAGGGCACGCCGACCTGCTCCATCATCCGCACACACTCGTCACGGTCGAGCGAGGCCACCAGCCCGGCGATCTTCGCGTTGACGGCCGCGGCGTGCTGCTTGCGCAGCGCGAAGCTGGCGTAATCCGGATCGTCGGCCAACTCCGGACAGCCGAGCCGCTCGACCAGCGCCTTGAAGACGTGGTCCTCGACGGCCGTCACGGTGACGTACCTGCCGTCGGCGGTGCGGAAGCAGCCGATGCCGGGCGAGGTGCGGCCGGCGCTGGGGCCTGGCGCATCCTCCAACTCCATGACGATGCGGGGGAACATCCACGCCAGCCCGGCCGGCATGCAGGGCGCTTCGATGTGGGCCGCCTGATGCTCCGGATCCTTCAGCGCGCAGAGGATGCCGATTACCGCGTACATGCCGGCGGCGTAGTCGCTGACCGGCATGGGCAGATCGTACATCGGCACGCCGTCCGGCCGCGGCGTCGCGCCCAAGGCGCCGACGCGGGCCATGTATTCGGAGTCATGGCCGCGATCTTGGGCGTGCGGTCCCCACGAGCCCATGCCGCTCAGGGAGACGTAGATCATCTGCGGCTGCAGCGATGAGAGCTTGTCGAAGCCGAGGCCGAGGCGGTCCATCACACCCGGGCGGAAGCCGTCGAGCACGATGTCGGCCTCCTTCGCCAGGTTATGGGCGACGGCGATGTCGGCGGGGTCGCGAAAGTTGAGCACCAGACTCCCCTTGCCGCGGTTGTAGGCGCGGAAGTAGCCCGGCACCGAAACCCGTTCCAGATCGCCGATCCCCGGGCGCTCGATCTTGAGGACGGTCGCGCCGAGGTCCGCCAGGATCTGCGAGGCGAAGGGACCTGGCGTGAACATGGAAAAATCGAGCACCTTCACGCCTTCGAGCGGGGGCCTGTTCATCGGGCGGACTCCGTGATCTGGGCGCCCAGGCGGGGGGGCGCGAGGAAATCGAAGATGGTCTGGAAGAAGACGTCGTTGTCGTCGCCGGCGACCATGTGCGCAGCGCCCGGTACAGTGGCGACGTGCAGGCTGGGCAGCAGCGCTTGGGCCACGGCGACCTCTGCCTCGGTGACGATCTCGCTCGCCCCGCCGCGGATCAGCAGGGCAGGAGCTTCGACCGCGGCCAGCGCGCGGCTGACGCGCGCCGCGTCGTAGGCGAACGCCTCGCCGGGCGCGCCGGTCAGGAAGCGCCCGTCCCAGCGCCAACGCCAGCGGCCGTCGTCGCCCGAGGTCAGATTCTTCTCCAGCCCGGCGTAAGTCTTCGGCCGACGCCGATGCGGCAGGTAGGCGGCCACCGCGTCGGCCGCTTCGTTGAGCGAAGCGAAGCCGTCGGGATTTGCCTGCATGAACTCGCGGATCTTCTCGGCGCCGCTTGGCGCGTGACTGGGCGTCACGTCCACCAGGACAAGCGCGCTGCCCGCGCCTTTCCGTTCGCCAAGCAGCAGGGTGGAAGCCAAGCCGCCCAGGGATGCGCCGACCAGGGCCGGCCGGCCGCCGACCGAGCGCACGACCGCGGCGAGGTCGTCGGCGTAGTGTTCCAGGAGGTAGCTGTCGGCGCGGCTGCTCTCGCCGTGGCCGCGCTGGTCCAGCGCCAGGCTGCGGATGCCCCGTACGGCCAGCGCCACTTGCACCGCGCGCCACGCGCCGCGGGTCTGCCCGCCGCCATGCAGCAGCAGCACGATCTCGCCGCTCGCCGGGCCGGCCTCGTCGCCGACCAGCGTCAGGTCCGGCGCGACGTTGAAGAGGCGCCGGCGCAATTCGATTTCACTTGGGGAAGATGAGCTCATAGCGCCTCGCTCGCTTGAATAATGCATTTCATAATGCATTATCGTCGGAGAGGTCCAGTGGGAGGACGAGGATGCAGGACGGCCCAAGCCATACGCGCGCGATCCGCACCGATGGGGCGGTGCTGAAGGTGCTGGACCTCGGCTCGATGGTCGGCGGTCCGTTCGCCGCGACTCTGCTGGGCGACCTGGGCGCCGAGGTGATCAAGGTCGAAGCGCCGGGCCATGGCGACTATGTGCGATGGGTGAGCAGCGGCGAGGGCTACACGCTGCTCTGGCAGGTGCACGGCCGCAACAAACGCTCCGTCACCCTCAACCTGAAGTCCGCCGCGGGCCAGAACCTGCTGCGCCGCCTCGCGCAGTGGGCCGACGTGCTGATCGAGAACAATCGTCCGGGCGTGCTCGACCGTCTCGGCCTCGGTTATGCGCAGTTGTCGGAGGTCAATCCGCGGCTCGTCTATCTCAGCGTCTCCGGTTACGGCCAGACCGGACCCTATCGCGAACGGCCGTCCTACGAATGGGCGGGCGCGGCGTTCGGCGGGCTAACCGCCGTCACCGGCTTCATCGATCGGCCGCCGGTGATGCCCGGCATCGCGATCACCGACCACACCTCGGCGATGTTCGGGGTGATCGGCGTACTGGAAGCGATCCGCCGCCGCGATCTCGCGGGCGCGGAGGGCCGGGGCGCGCTTGTCGACGTCGCGCTCTACGAGCCGGTCATCCGCATGTCGAACGCCTACATCGCCTCGGCCTTCTCGGGACCCGTGCAGGCGCGCGAAGGCTCGTTCCCCTCACGGCAGGCGGAGCCGCACTCCAAGCTGGGCTATGTCTACGAGACGAGCGACGGCCGCTTCATCGCCAACTTCATGGCGACCCGCCCGCAGTTCGAGCGCTGCGTCGACGCCATCGGCCGCCCGGAGCTGAAGGACGATCCGCGGTTCGCCACCGAGTTGCTGCGGATGGAGGAGAACTACTACGTCCTCGACGAGGCGCTTCGTACCTGGGTGAAGTCGCGGACGTTCGAGGCGGCGATGGCCGGACTGGTGGCGGCGGACCAGCCCGTCGCGCCGGTGAACGGGGCCAGTGAGATCCTCGAGGATCCGCACATCGCGTCGCGCGGCAACATGGTGGAGCTGAAGAATGTGCGCGGCGAGACCGTCGCCATCCCGGGCGTCCTGCCGCACATCAGCACCGACGACGGGGCGATCCGCTTCCCGGCGGAGGAGCTCGGCGCCTCCAACGCGCCGGTTTACCAGGGCCTGCTCGGCCTCAGCGAGGCGGAGATGAAGCGCCTGGCCGACGAGGGGGTGATTTGAGGCGGCTAAACGTCGGGGAGCCGATCGATCAACGTCTGGAATTCCTTCGACCAGTCGCGCATCACCGCGGTCGCGCCGGCGGCGTCACGCCGTTCGATCGGCTCCAGCAGGGCGAGCGCGCGGTCGACCTTGCGGGGCAGCCCCATCGGCAGCAGCGTCGCCAGCCGCTGCATCCAGGGATAGCTGTCGCTGATGATCCGATGCAGCTGCGCATTGCCCGCCGCGATGTAGACCGGGTCGTGGAACGCCCAGAGCAGCTTGACGACCCGGCGCTGCTCGCCGGCGGCAAGCGCCGCACCCTGGGCCTCGACGTTGGCGCGCAGGGTCTCGATGGCCGCATCGCTCAGCAGCGGCACGCCCAGCTCGTAGCCGCGCAGGCTGAGCAGAAGGATGACGTCGAACAGGTCCTGCGAGGTCTTGCGGTCCAGCGGCGCCACCCGCTTGACGCGATTGGTCGGGGCTTCGATCAGCCGCTCGGCCGCCAGCTGCACGATGGCCTCGCGCACCGGGCTGGTGCTCGCCGAATAGCGCTGGGCGATCTCCTGGTCGCGGATCAGCTCGCCGGGCCGAAGGGCGCCGGTGATGATGTCCTCGCGGAGGCGATCAGCCACCGCGTCGCGGAGCGTTCCGGTCGAAGCCTTGACCATGCTTCCTTCTATTGGATTCGCCGATCCGGCGCGCGCAGCCATTCCAGCGTGCGCCGCCGCCTAGCCTGGGAGAACGGCTATGACAGCCACGCTTGAGGGGCGCCGCGCGCTGATCACCGGCGCGAGTCGGGGGATCGGCGCGGCGATCGCTAGGCGCCTGGCCGCCGAGGGCGCCCAGGTCGTGCTGGTCGCGCGCACCGCCGAAGCGCTGGCGGGCGTGGCGGGCGACATCCGCGGCGCGGGCGGCGCAGCGTCGACGATCGCCGCCGACCTCGGCATACGGTTGGACCTGGACCGGGTAATCGCCGAGGCGGGGCCGCTCGACATCTTCGTCAACAACGCCGCGGTCGCCCAGCGCTTCTACCGCTTCACCGAGTTCGACGAGAGCTATTGGCGCAGCGTCTTCGAGGTGGGTGTTTCGGCGCCTGCGCTGTTGATGCGCGCCTTCGCTCGCGGCATGGCCGAGCGCGGCCGCGGCGTGGTGATCAACATCTCCAGCATGGCTGGATCGATAGGCTTGCCGTTCCTGGCGCACTATTGTGCGGCGAAGGCGGCGATGGACATGGTGATCCGCAGCATGGCGCTGGAACTCGGCCGACACGGCGTGCGCGCGGTCAGCATCGCGCCGGGGGCGATCGACACCGGCCACCACGGCGTCAGCAATGAGAAAGCCGCCGACAATCCGCTGGGCCGTGTCGGCGATCCCGAAGAGGTCGCGGCGCTCGCCGCCTACCTCGCTTCCGACGAGGCGCAATTCATCTCCGGTGGCGTGGTCGCCTGCGACGGCGGCGCGCTGGCCGGGAACTTCGGCGCCATCCGCCTCTTCGAACCGTATCTAACCTCGAACACCGAGCCATGACCAACGCCGCCCCGCCAGGTCCCCGCGCCTTCCTGGCGCAGCACCAGCAGCACAAGCAGCCGATCATCGATCACCCGCAGGACGGCGACTACTTCTGGAACGCAGCCGAGGAGTTGATCCACTACAACGGCTTCCACCACATGAGCCGCGAGGTGACTCGCGACGCGGAGTTCGCCGGCGTACAGCTCAAGGCCGGCGACACCATCGTCCTTCCGACCGCCTCGGCGAACCGCGACGCGCGCAAGTTCGAAGACCCGCTGACCGTCGACTTCGAGCGTAAGAACGCCCGCCAGCACTTGACCTTCGGCGCCGGCGTGCACTGCTGCGTCTGGTCGCACCTGGCCACCGCCCAGCTGCGCATCGCGCTGGAGGAGGTGCACGCCTTCATCCCCGACTACGCCTTTGCGGGGCCGGTGGAATACATGAGCGGTTGGCCCAAGGTGTCGCCGTGCTGCGTGCCGATGCGGTTCACGCCGACCCGTTGAGCGCGTTCAAGCGGCCCGCAGGATGTTCAGCAGCGCGACGCTGCGGTCGCGGTCGAGGTCCTTGAAGGGGAAGGACGTGCGGTCGACCTTGCCGGCGTAGTGGCTGACCAGCTTCTCCGCGACCTGTTCCGGCGTTCCGACCACGGCGAAGCGCGCCACGATGTCGTCGGTCAGCAGCGCGCTCATCTCGTCCCACTTGCCGTCCTTCGACAGCCGGTGGAGTTGCGGATGCAGGTCGTGCAGGCCTTCGAGCTCGAACACGGCCTTGTAGGCGGGCGTCGAGCCGTAGAACGAGACCTGCGCGCGCACCGTCTCCAGGCCCTTGGCGATTTCCTCTTCGCTGTCGCCGGCGGCGATGAACAGCTGGCCGACGATCTCGAACTTCGCGCGGTCGCGGTCCGCGGCGGCGAGCGTCTTCTCGATCTGCGGGATCGTCACCTCGTGCATGTACCGCGGAGTGGTGAAGATGTGACAGAGCATGCCGTCGGCGATCTCGGCCGCGACGCGGGTCATCGCCGGGCCGACCGCCGCCAGCATGACCTTCGGACGGCCGTACTGATGATCGTCCGGCGTGAAGTAATGGGTCATCAGCGTGTGGGTGTAGAATTCGCCGCGGAAATCGAGCGGCTTGCCCTCGTGCCAGCAGTCCCAGATCGCATGCATGGCGAGGATCATCTCGCGCATCCGTTCGGCCGGGCGCGACCAGGGCATCGAGAAGCGCCGGGTGACGTGGGGTTCGATCTGGGCGCCGAGGCCCATAATGAAGCGTCCGCCGGAAGCTGCGTTGAGGTCATGCCCCAGGTTGGCGAGCGTCATGGGGTTGCGTGCGAAGGCGACTGCGATCGACGTCATGATCTCCAGCCGGCTGGTGGCCTGGGTCGCGACCGCCAGCGGCAGGAACGGATCGTGCTTGAGTTCGGCGGAGAAGCCGCAGTCGTAGCCGGCCTCCTCCAGCGCTCGCGCCGCCGGGCCGACCTTGTCGAGTTCGTAGGGGAGGTGTCCGTTGATCTTCATGCCACCTCGCCTGCCAGAATCTCGGGGGCGGTCAAGCCGGCTCGCGTGGTTGCGGCGTGGAATGTCGCTTATCGTCGGGTCGAAAGCCCGCCGTCGACGAGGATGCTGTCGCCGGTGTGGTAGGTCGAGGCGTCGCTGGCGAGGTACACCGCGATGCCGCCCATCTCGTTGGCGCGGCCCGAGCGGGGGATGGCTGCGACGCCTTTGATCCACTCCACCAGCATCTCCATGTGCCCGAACTCCGACTCGATCATTTCCGGCAGCAGGCAGTTCACGCGGATGCCGTAGGAGCCGTATTCGACCGCCAGGGAGCGGACCAGGGCGTCAATCGCGCCCTTGGTCATGGCGTAGCTCGCGTTGCCCGGCGTGCCCCAGAGCATGCTCGAACTGCCGGTGACGACGATCGAGCCTGGCAGGCCCCCGGCCTTGCAGACCTCGAACATGTGGCGAGCTGCTGCGCGCGGTGAACATGGCGCCGAACGGGTTGGCCTCGACGATCTCGCGGTAACCGGCCGTGGTCGTCTGCTCGAACGGCCCGCGCTCGCCGCTGCGCCCCGCGTTGGCGAAGACCGCGCCGATCGCGACATAGCGCGCGACGGCCTCGGCGAAGGCGGCGTCGACTTGTTCTTCGCGTGAGATGTCGACCTGCTGAGGAAAGACCTCGACGCCGTGTCGGCGGAACTCTTCGGCGGCGGCGTCATTGCGGTCTGCGCGCCGGCCCCCGATAACCAGCCGGGCGCCGGCCTGGGCCAAGGCCTCCGCCATGCCGTATCCGATGCCGGCGTTGGCGCCCGTCACGAGCACGGTCTTGTCGCTCAGGACGAACGGCTTGTAGGTCATGCCGATCCTCCGATCCGGCGCGTCGGCCCGCCATAACGGAGGTGCGCCGCCCAGCAGAATGGGCGTCGCGCCTCCAGTGGCGATTTAGAACGTGTAGCCGACGGTCACGCCGTAGGTGCGCGGATCGCCGAAGTTCCCCGTGAACAGCGCGCCGGTCACGAAGCCCGCGCGGTAGTAGTTCTTGTCGAAGGCGTTCTGCACCCAGGCCCCGACGTTCAGCTTGTCGGTGAGGTCGAGCGTGACGCGCGCGTTCACCAGAGTGACGCCCTTGAACAGGTAGCCGTGCGGGTCGAGCGAGGAGCCGACCAGCGACGCCGGAGCCGGCGAGACCTGGATGCTCGTGGTCGGGAAGATCTGCGGCACGAAGTTGGTGTCGATCCGTGCATGCAGCATCCCGGCCTGAGTGTCGCCGTCCCACATGAAGGACAGCGATCCGGTCCAGGGATGCCGGTTCAGGTAGCGGAAGGTGGTCTGGGTCGAGGTGACCGGATTGAAGTAGGTCGCCAGCGAGCGGTCTTCCTTGTAGTAGCCGACCGACCCCTCGGCGGAGAAGCCGGCGCCCAGCAGGGCCTTGGCGTCCAGTTCGAAGCCGTTGCGCTTCACGTCCCCGGCGTTGACGGTGAAGGTGGTGGTCTGGGCCGTGCTCGGCGGGATCGCGGCGACCGACGCGGTGAAGGTCTGCTGCAGGCCTCGAACGTTGTCGTGGAACAGCGCGAGGTTGAGCCGCAGGCGACGCTCGAGGAATTCCGACTTCAGGCCGACCTCGTAGCTGGTGTCCTTCTCAGGACCGAAAGGCGTGGCCGTCGCCAGATTCAGGGCGCGCCCCTGGCCGCCGCCGCTCCGCTGGCCGGTCGACACCTTGGCGTAGCCGAAGATGTCGTCGGTGAAGCGGTAGTCCACGTTCGCCGCCCAGGTGACGTAGGAGTTGTCCGTCGTGGTCGTCAGCGAGCAGGGGGAGGTCGGCGTGGCTCGCGGCAGCAGGCAGTTGCCGCCGGGCGTCGTGGTCGGCGGCGGCGGGTTGGTGCCGTTTGTGCCGTTCGGAGCGCGGTCGGTGCTGAAGACCGTCAGGTCCTTGTTGTCCTGCGTCCAGCGGATGCCGGCTCCGGCGGAGAGCTTGTCGGTGAACTTGTAGTTCAGGTGGAAGAAGACCGACTTGCTCTTGTTGATGCCGTGGCTCTCGCGGCTTGCGATCGCCTCGTCGTTCGGCAATGGCGCCAGGCCGTTGACGGTGCGGTCGCGGTTCTGCCGGTCGAAGCCCTTTTCGCGGAAGTAGTAGAGGCCCAGCAGCCAGTCGAGCCGATCGTCCATCAGGTCGCCCAGGAACTGGAGCTCGGCCGTGTACTGCTTGTCGGCGTTGTCGTTCTGCGAGGCGTCGATGGTGATCGCGCCGCTGCCGGGCGCGCCGAGCGTGCCGTAGGTGCCGTTGACCATTTCCCGGGTGAAGGTCTTGGCGTGACGGTAGCCGAGAATCAGCTTCGAGGAGACGTTGTCGGTGATGTCGTAGCGCACCTCGCCGTGCAGGCCGTCGGTCTTCACGTGGGTGAAGCCGAGGCTGTTCGTCAGGCCGGACCGGAAGTCCGCCAGGTGCTGCGGCGACACGACGAGGTTGGCGCCGTTGGCGACTTCCGCGCCGACGTTCAGGTCGCCGAAGACGTTGTAGAAGAGCTGGCCGGCGGTGTCGTTCTTGTACTTGTCGGCGGTCAGCCAGACCGAGAAGCGGTCGTTGGGCGCGTAGTTCAGGCTCAGGCGGTGGGCCCAGTTGTCGAGGTCGTCCTGCTTGACCGGCCGCAGCATGAGCGGATTGACCCGCGGGTCGCCGAGACCGTTCGGCGAGAACCAGGCGGTGGTGTAGCCTCTGTGCTCGTGGTGCAGAACGGCATAGCGGATCGCCAGCTCATCCTTAATGATCGGGATGTTGACCGCGCCGGTGATGTTGACGTCGGTGAAATTGCCGTAGCTGGCCCGGACATAGCCGCCGAACTCCGACAGCTTCGGCTTGTTCGAAGTGAGCCGGATGGCGCCGCCGTTGGTGTTGCGGCCGAACAAGACCCCCTGCGGGCCGCGGTCGACTTCGACCGCGCCGACGTCGAGCATGTCGGCCAGCAAGCCGTACATCCGGGCCATGTAGACGTCGTCGAGATAGACGCCGACGGCGGTGTCGGTGGTGATCAGGTTCTGGGTCTCGATGTGGCCGCGGATCGACATGACCGCGGCGTCGCGGTTTCCGGTGGCGGTGCGGATCTGCACGTTCGGGGTGGCCTTGGCCAGGCCCTGCAGTTCGCGGATCCCGCGCGCCTCGATGGTGGCCTGGTTGAGCACGGTGGTCGCCACCGGCGTGATCTGCTGGTTGCTGTCGCGCCGCTCGGCTGTGACGACCACGCCTTCCAGGACGCTGCCCACAGCGGCCTCTTGTGCGGCGGCGGATGTAGCGATCGAGCTGGTCAGCGCCAAGGATATGGCGGCGGACAATAATAGTTCGTTGCGCGACAAGGCGCCCTCCCTCTGTATTCGCGACATTATCGCGTTGTTATTTTGACCCTCACGGGTCTGTTGTATTTATTATCCTATTTGAACTATTTCAATTTGGAAGCCTTCCTGATCAATATGTTTGTCTCCTGTGGTCGGATAGCTATAGGCCGGAGATCTCGATCACCGCCACGCTGGCGTCGCCGGGCGAGAAGCCCACGCTGATGTCGGTGACGAGCAGGGCCGGCTCGCCGTGCAGCGCCTTGGGATGACAGACGTTGAAGTCGGCCGGCATGCGCACGACATTCTCGCCTTCTACGCGGACCAGCAGGTGACGGCCGTCGGCGGTGAAGGCGTGCACGTCACCGGTGACCGGCGTCGAGACCAACAGCGTCCCGCGGCGCGTGACGCCGACCCCGTCGAGGATGCCGAGGTCGCGAAGCACCGGCGGCGGCAGGCGGTTGCGCTCGAAGTCGTCGGGCGTGAGCCGATAGAGCCCGCCGTTCACCGGGTCGTGGCCCGGATGGCAGGACACCGCCCACACGACGTCCTCTATCGGCGAGGCGGCGAGGCCGTTGACGAAGCCTTCCATGTCCAGCCGACGGACGCTGCGGGCGGCTGCGTCGTCGCCGGCGGCCAGCGCGTCCAGCGCCTCGTGCGGGATGCGATAGACGCCGGGCGGGGTCGGCGGCGGCAGCGGCGCGTCGGGATTACCGTTCGGAATGTCGCCGACGTAGAGATTGCCATGGCCGTCGATGGCCATGCCGTTCGGCTGGTCGAAGGCGTTGAACGCCCGGCCAATCGGCGAGTCCGAATGCAGGCCGATCTCGCCGATCGCCTTCCCGGCGATCGGATCGAAGGCGAAGGCGCGCGGCCGCAGGCGGGTTACGTCGACCAGCACCTGTTCGCCGGGGCGGGTGGTCGGGTTGGCGCCCTCGCAGATGAAGACCGTGCCGGCGGGGAAGCTCGCCGTCCCGCGTCGCAGGACGTCGAGTCCGAGCGTGGCGGTAAGCCCGGTGATCAGCTGGCGATCGGTCAGCGCGACCTCGCCCTCGAAGCCGATGCGGCCGCGGCTGATGAAGGCCTGCTTGTCGAGGTAGACGATGCCTTGTCCGGCCCGATAGGCGGGATGGCCCACCATCAGCGTGCAGTTGCCGAAGACGAAGGTTTCGCCGTCGGGCAGCAGGTCGCAGCTCTCCGGGTTGGTGCAGCCTTCCACGCGCCCCATCAGCCGGGCGTTGAAGACGGTCGGATTGGGTGAACTCCGGTAGTCCGGCATGCTCAAGCCTCCGTCGGTTCGCTGTAGATGGCGTTCGATATGTGATCGCTGAGATGTGCGCGCGCCGAGGTGACTTCCTCGGCGGCGAAGCGGGCGATCTGGGCGGAGGTGAAGCCGAGCTCGGCCAGCACTTCGGCGGTGCGTTCAACAAGTTCCGGAACGATCGCGGCGGGCGTTTCGCGGACCCCGTCGACCAGCGCCGGCTGGCCGATGAAGGTCGAGCCGCCGGCCTCCTGGAAGATGCCGCGCGCGGCGATTTGCGGATCGCCGCGCACCTCGCTCGCCGTCTCGTGAATCGGGCCGATCGGCAGGCGATGCTCGACTGCCAGCTCGAGCCAGGCGCTCCTGTCGCGCTGGTGGAAGATCGCCTGCACCTCGCGGCGCAGGTCCACGCCGCGGGTCTGCGGTTTCAGATCCGGGCGGCCCACGAGGTCGCAGAAGGGCTCCCAGAACTTCTTCTCCTCCGGGCAGAAGAGCACGAACTTGCCGTCGCGGGTCTGATAGCTCTGGTAGCGGGCGACCGGCCGGTGGTTGGCTTCATCCTGCCACCAGCCCATGCGGTCGGGATTGTTGAGCTGGCCTGCGGCGGCGATCCAGGCCGTCGCCACCACCGCTTCGGCGGATGACACGTCGATGTAGCAGCCCTCCCCGGTCTTGGCCCGATGCGCCAGACCCGAAGCGATATGGAAGGCCGCGTAGATCGCCCCCGCCACGGTCCCCTCGGCGCCTGACGCCATGGAGCCGGTGCGGCGCAGATAGCGTGGGTTCGGCCGAGTGAACCCATCCGCATCGAGGCTCACGGGCAGGGCGCCTGCCAACGAGTCCATCATCTGTCCATGGGTCGGCAGCTCGGCATAGGGCCCGGTCGCCCCGAAGCCGGTGTTCTGGCAGTAGACGATGTCCGGCTTGATCGCCTTCAGTTGATCGTAGGCGAGGCCGAGCTTTCGGTTGCGATCGGCGACCGCGTTGGTGACGAAGACGTCGGCGCTGGTGATCAGGCGCTCGAGGATCTCGCGGCCCTGGTCTTTCCGCAGATCGAGCGCCAGGCTGCGCCTCCCCTTGTTGGTCTGCCGATGCGCCTGCATCGTCTCGGGCAGGCGGATATAGTCGCCCAGGAACGGGCTCTCGATCTTGACCACCTCGGCGCCCAGGTCGACGAGCATCATGCCCGTGGACGCGCCGTTGAGCAGCATCGAGGATTCGACCACGCGATATCCCGCCAGCAGCTTGCTCAAATCAACTTCCTCCCTTGGTTGCCGCTGGCCGGCCGTTACCTCGTTGACTCGACAGGTATTCCGTCCGCCAGCCCAGCATCGGCCAGCATGATCGCCTCATTCTCGGCGTCGCTGCGGGCGCGGCGGCGGTCGACGATCGGCTTGGCGTCCGGCGTGCTCCAGTAGCGCAGCGCGCTCGCGCCATCGGCGATGATCGCGGCGAGCTCCTCGGCCACCTTCTCGGACGAGGTGGTGGTTCCGCGGTTGGCCGCGATGGCGCGGGTGAAGCCCTCGACGACCTTGGCGTATTCAGGTGTCGAAGTGACAATGCGGTTCTTCGGGAAGTCGCTCTCCACCGCGCCGAGCTCCATGATCGCCACCTTCACGCCGAAGGGGGCGACCTCGAGCCGCAGCGATTCCGAATAGGCCTCCAGCGCGTGCTTGCTGGCGGAGTAGTGGCCGAGCAGCGGGCTGGAGACCTGCCCTGCGGCCGACGAAACCTGAATGGCGATCCCCTCGCGGCGCTGGCGCATCTGCGGCAGCACCGCCTGCAGCACCCGTACCGCGCCGAACACATTGGTCTCGAAGACCCCGATGATGTCGTCCATCGGCGGCGCTTCCACCGGCGCCCAGATGCCGACGCCGGCGTTGTTCACCACCACGTCGACACGGCCCATCTGCGCCACGGCTCGGGCGACGGAAGCGTCCGAGGTCACGTCCAGCGCCAGCTTCTGTGCGGCGGGCAAGTCGGCCAACGCCTCGAGGGATCGCGCGGTGGCGATCACCTCGTAGCCACGTCGGGTCAGCACGCCGCAGGCGGCGCGCCCGATGCCCGACGAGCAGCCAGTGATCAGAACGCGCTTACTCATTCGAGACGCCCCCCACACGTGCCTTAGCTCGTTCCGCTGCGCGAGCTCACTCGAGCTGGCTGTTGCTGTTGGCCCGATAGGGGTGGATTTTAATATGACAATATTAGGGGCCGTCAACAGGGCGGCTGGGCCGAGGCTCCCCGAGGTGGGGAAGCGCGCCGCAACTTGTCCGCCGCCTCTCCTTCAAATATTAGCAGATTCAGACCGCGACCGCGATGCGCGGCCGATATCAGCCGCAGGGGAGCGAAGCCGTGATCAACGCCGATGTGGTCCGCAATTGGCGGATGGAGGCTGGGCGTCAGGCCTATGAAGCCAAGGACACCATGCTCTATGCGCTGGGCGCTGGGGCCGGCGCCGCCCCCGCGGACCTCGGCCTCGTCTACGAGCGGGGGTTGCAGGCGCTCCCCACCATGGCCTGCGTGCTCGCTGGCGAGGGGTCTTGGATGGGGGATCCGCGGACCGGCATCGATCTCGCGCGCCTGCTGCACGGCGAGCAGCGGCTGACGTTGCATCGGCCGCTGCCCGCCGCGGGCGAGGTGGTCAGCCAGATGACGGTCGACGGCCTCTACGATCGCGGCGAGGGCAAGGGTGCGGTGCTGGTGCTGCGCCGCGAGTTGCGCGATGCGTCGGACTACAGCCTGATCGCCACCCTCGGCATGACGGCGATGCTGATGGGGAACGGCGGATTCGGCGGCAGCGCCGAGGGTCTGCCCAGGCCGCCGGGAACGCCCGAGCGGGCGCCGGACCTCGTCGTGGCTATGCCGACCCGGCCGGAGCAGGCCGCCATCTATCGGCTCTCCGGCGACTACAATCCGCTGCACATCGACCCGGAGTTCGCCCGCAAAGTCGGCTTCGAGCGGCCGATCCTGCACGGTCTCTGCAGCTACGCCGTCGCCGGCCGGGCTATCCTGCAGGCCCTCTGCGGCGACGATCCTTCACGCCTCAAGCAACTCGACGTGCGCTTCTCCAGCCCCGTCTATCCCGGAGAGACGCTGAGCGTTGAAATCTGGCGCGTCGCCGACGGCGAGGCCGCGTTCCGATGCACCGTGGCCGAGCGCGGTGTCGCAGCCCTCACCCACGGCCTCGCGAAGTATTCCTCCTAGCACCCGATAGTCAGCCCCGCACGTTCGCCCGCAGCCATCCCGCGATGCGCTGGGCGATCTCGGCGTTGTTGGATTCCATCATCAGCATGTGCCCGTTGCCGGTGATCCCGGCTTCAGGCAGCACGTCGATGGTGACGTTGCGGCGATGGGCGGCGATCGCACGGCCGGCGTCGACGTCGATCTTCGACAACACGGGGCCGGCGTCTGGGGTGTTGTCGCCCCAGATCACGCAGACCGGGATGTCCGGGAACGCCGGATCGTCAAGCCCGGGCGAGGTCCGCGAGGGCTCGACCGCGACGATGCCGGCGATCTTCTCTGGGGCAGCCACCGCCAGACGCCAGCCGAGGTCGCCGCCTTGGGAGTGGGTGACGAGGGCGGCCGGGCCGACGCGGTCCAGCAGTTCCAGCATCGGCGGTACAGCCCTCGGATCGCTGATCCCGGGGTGGCCCTGTTCGACCGCCGCGACCATGCCGAAGTCCGGCCAGAACTGCTTCACATAGTGGTCGGTACGGTGCGACGGGAAGCGGCCGCCGCCGCGATGCAGGAACTCCGCGATCGCCCGCCCGCCCACCGCCACCTGCGGCGCCGGTCCTGACGAAGGAACGCTTGGCGCCAGGGCGGTGAGATCGGGCGCGGAACGACCGCGGTAGGGCTGGTCGACGACATAGGTGTCGAAGCCGGCGCGCACGAACAGCGTCTGCCACCCCTCGCGCCCGTCGGGCGTCGTCTCCCAGGTCACGCCGGTGTGCATGCCGCCGTGAATGAAGACGACCGGATAGGGAAAGGAGAGCTCCGCGGGCGCGATGTGCTGCACGTACATGGCCCCGACGATCATTTCGTCGCCGCCGTGCATGGGCGTGTCCACCGGCAGCGGCGCACCGCCGAGGTAGAAGCTCTCCAGCTTGGCGATACGCAGCGGGCCGTCACTCATCGGAAGCTCCAGATGTTGCAGCGGGCGGCGCGATGCCGCGTCGTGCGAGTTCGCGGCTGATCGCGTCGATGACCTCGGCCTGGGTCATCGCTTCGGCTTCGAGACCGATCTCGGTCCTGGGAATCAGCTCTAGCAGTTCTGCGGCGCCGACGAAGGTCTCTGCCGGCAGGCCCATCTCGCGCATCAAGTCGCCGGTCTCGCGCATCTCCTCGGCCCAGCGGATGGCGCGCACCGGCATCAGCGGCGTGAACCGCTCCAGTGACTTCACAAGCCCGCGGCAGCGCTCGTTCAGCATGCCCTCCAGGCCCCACTGACGCGCGGCGAGCATGATCTGCACGCCTGCCGCGTCGAGCAGCTTGACCATGCCGCCGCAGATCATGTCGAGCGCCGAGGCTTGGCCGACGGGGCCGTCGAGCAGGCGGATGTCGAGGCCGTGGGCGTTCAGCACCAAGAGCCGGGCGGCGTGGGACCCAGATGCGTAGATCATCGCGCCCGGCTCGCGCGGGGGCGGGCTCTGGATCGCGGCGTCGACGAACGCTGCTCCTGCGTCCTCGATCAGGCCGGCCATCTGCTGCGCCAGGGTTGGAGAGATGGCGTTGCAGTCGACGAACAACAGCGGGCGCGACGCTCGGCGCAGCGCCCCGGCTACGGCTTGCGCCGTCTCCAGGGCGCCGTGCGAGGACATCACGGAGAGCACGATGTCGGCCTGACCGACCAGCGCCTCCATCGAGCCGGCGTCGCGCAGGCCGGCGGCCTCCGCCCGGGCGCGGGTCGCGGAGCTGCGCCCGTCCAGCAGGGTCACGACGTCGAGCCCGCCGTCCCGCTTCAGCACGCCGCCGATCGCAGTTCCCATCTGTCCAGCCGACAACATCGCCACGACAGGAGCACGCGCGGAATCCACAGGCACTGAGACTTCCTCTCTCATCTTGTAGGTCCAGGTGACCCAATCGGCCGACCAGAGGTCGAGTGCGCTCAGCCCTTGAAGGCGATCTCGTATATGGCGCCATCCGGCACGTGGTACTCGCCGGTAGAGTAGCTCTTGCCGCACAGGCCTACCATCAGCCGTGGGCCGTCGAAGACCAGAGTGGTGTAGCTCCCCCAGTAATCGTCGGCGAAGACATGCACCTGGCCGTCGGCGTCCTGGCGGAGGATGCGGCCGTTGTAAGGAAGATATTCGCCTGGATACTCGTCGCATCCCTCTTCGGTGGCGAGGTTGATCTCGCCCTCATCGGTAAAGAAGAGCTGGCCGGCGAACGGCCCAAACTCCGGCGGCGCGCGCACGGCATGCAGGGGCGCCGGCAGCTTGTCCAGCGGATGCAGCGCGCCGTCCGCCGTGACGCGGAAATGGCGAATCGAGTCGGGAGACGGCTTCCCGGCGTTGAACGCGAAGCCGACGTTGGCGGTCATGATCAGTTCACCCGCCAGGTCGCCCCACCAGGGCGGCGCGAAGGTCAGCCACGCCGGCATCATCTGGCCCTCGGCGCGGTCGAAGTTGAGGAACACCTCCGCCTCCCCATTGGGACGAACGATGTAGACGGTGCAGTTCTTCATCGTCCAACAGATGAGCGCCTCGCCGAACGGCGAGCCCTTGGGCGCGAAGCCGGCGGTCATCGCCGCGCCCGGTATGCCCCCGCCGATGGTCCCGGCGTTCGGCAGCACCACGAAGAGGTCGGGAGTGTCGGCGCCGGGCGCGACGCGCAGCACGCCGTGCGGGCGGTTGGCGCCCGGCCGGCCCGGGAAGGTCTGGCACGGCAGGAACAGGTGGCCGCCCCAGCGCCCGTAGTGCTCCGGAGCGCGGTGAATGTTCATCGGCACGAACTGCTGCATGTTCGTCGGCGGAACAATCGCGGCGACCGAGCCGTCGCGGCGATAGCGCAGCAGGGCGCCGTGGCCCTTCTCCGGATCGAAGCCCGGCGCGCCCTGGCCGCCGATGTCGGTGAAGACTACCGAGCCGTCGTCCTCGCGGTAGGCCAGCATCACGTCGAAAAGCTCCCCGCCGACGCCGACGCCTTCCCTTGCGGCGTACTGCGGCGCGTGCACTTTCATCCTGAAGGCCCGCGCGCGCTTCAGCGCGGTATATGTATCCGACATGTGTGCTCCCTCCGGCGGCTCGTTCTCAAATATGATGATATTACACGGCGATGCGGATTGGGCTAGAACCACGACTTGAGACGAATTCGAGGCTGAAGTGGCTGACGAGAAGCTTGCCGTTCGCACCGCCGACCTTATCGAATGGCGCATCATCGACAACGGCGGGGGTCCGACCGGGTAATCGGCTCGGAGGCGCAGTTGCTCGAGCAATTCAAGGTCAGCCGAACCGTGCTCCGCGAGGCCCTGCTGCTGCTGGAGCAGCGGCAGATCGCGACGCAGCGGCGCGGCAACGGCGGCGGCGTGCTGGCGCGCCGCCCGGAACTCAGCGTCGTCGCCCGGACGGTGTCGCTGTTCCTGGAATGCGAGGCCGTGAAGTCCGACCAGATCCTCGATGCGCGTATCCTGCTGGAGGAGAGCTGCCTAGACTAGGTGATCCGCAACGCTTAGGCCGAAGAGAAGCGCGCGCTGACCGAGCATGTGCGCGCGGGCCTGGCGCTCACCGGAGAGGCCGCCTCCGCGCAGATGGGGCAGTTCCACCTGCGGCTGGCCAAGCTGTCGGGCAGCCCGATCTGGGCGATGTTCACCCAGGTCCTCATCCAGGTCTCGATCGACTTGATCTCCGGGGCCAACAAGCATCCGTCGGACGAGCAGGTTCACGCGCAGTTCCAGCACCTGATGCGCGTCACCGAGGCGATTGAAGCGGGCGAGGTGGAAACGGCCAAGGCCGAGCTGCGGAACTTCGTCGAACGGGTTCCGGCCCGCTTCTTCTGACCCGTCACCACGCGACCTGACGAATCGGCGGCCCGCGGATGCGCGAAGCCGCTGCTCCCCTGTGATGCACCCGGGACACGCGAGCGGCCGCACCACGGTCGCGGGCGCAATTTGACGCTTTCCAAATTCAAATATTAGCATATTAGCAAATATCAGCATATTAGGGAGCCAGGCCGTCGCCGAGTGACGGCGAGAGGAGGTCGAACCGCCATCGTTCGGCGGTTCATTTCGAGCCAGGGAGCAGGGTTGATCTGCCAGCGCATTTGACCCCCCGCGTTCGGGTGCGAGTCGATGTCTGCGCGAAAATGAAATCCGTGCGCTTCGAATTACACGAAGGCCAAGCATACTGCCGCACGAAATCCGGATCGTTGAAGTCCTAAAGCAGAAAATAACGACGATTCGAGCAATCAGGGGAAAAAATCATGTGCCGCTATAAACTCAATACTTCTGTTGCAGCTCTCGCATTGTGGGTCGCCGCCACGGCGACCGAAGCTTCGGCGCAGGCGCAACCGCCGGGCGCGAGCACGCTGGAGGAGGTGGTGGTCACCGCCCGCCGGCAGGAGGAAAACCAGCAGACCACACCGGTGTCGGTGACCGCGGTCCCCGCTCAGGAGTTGGCGGCGCGCGGTGTCGAAAACGTCGCCGACGTCGCGATCTTCACGCCGAACATGGCCGTCAGCCCGGCGATCGCGACCAAGAACTCGGCCCGCATCACCGTGCGCGGTCAGGTGCAAAACGACGCCCTGATCACCACCGACCCCTCCGTCGGGGTCTACATCGACGACGTCTATTTCGCGCGCGCCTATTCGGCGCTCACGGACCTGCTCGACGTCGGCCAGGTGGAAGTGCTGAAGGGGCCGCAGGGCACCCTTTACGGCCGCAACACGACCGGCGGTGCGATCAAGATCACCACCCGCAAGCCGAGCCTTTCCGAAGGCTTCACAGGCTACCTGACCGGCGGAGTCGGCAATTACAGCGCTTACAATCTGGAAGGCGCGGTCACGATCCCGATCATCAAGGACAAGCTGGCCGTCCGCTATGCCGCGGCCCACCGTGAGCACGACGGATACAGCAAGTCCTACCTGGTCAACGAACTGGGTCCGTTCGCCACTACGGGCCAGGCGATCGGCGCCGTCCTGGGCGGCCAGCGCGCAAGCCTCACGCCGACCCGCACGATCTCCACCGACGACCTGAACACCTGGTCGCAGCGGCTGACGGTGCTGTTCGAGCCGACGAGCGAGTTGCGCTTCACGCTGCAAGGCTCGACCTTCCGCGCCAAGGACAACGGCTCGCTCGCCGTGAACCACTACGGCGACATCGGCAATTTCAATCTGCCGGCCTTCCGGGCCACAGGCGCTCTGCCGACGCCGATCGACTTCTTCACCACCTCGCCGCGGCGGCAGGGCGACTTCTATTCGGCGCTCACCTACGCCGTGCCGTTCTCCAGCACGAGCAACTCCAGCGTCAACCTGACGACCGACTACGACATCACGCCGAACCTGCGGACGAAGCTGATCCTAGCCTACAGCGACTCGAAGAACCATTCGCGGACGAACGCCGCCGGCATCGTCTCGAACACCTTCGCGCTCGTGGAGTTCGCGCCCGACCTGAAGCAGTGGCAGCATCAGTTCACGGCGGAATGGCAGCTCGCGGGTAGCGCGCTGGACAACAAGCTGAACTGGATCGGCGGACTATACTACTTCAAGGAAAATGGCGGCGAGTTCAGCCCCGCCACCACCCGCACCCTGGGCAGCGCCGCCTCGGCCGTCGGCTTCATCGGCGACGCCGACAACAAGTCCAAGTCGGCCTTCGGCAACGTCGTGTACCAGTGGACCGAGCGCCTCGGCGCTTCGTTCGGCATCCGCTACACCGAGGATGAGAAGACCCTCGTCGGCAAGAACCGCTTCCTGACCGGGGTGTGCGTTTATCCGGCGGGCCCGGGCATCGTCACCTCGACGACCCCGAACGGTCCATGCGCGCTCGAACGCACCGACAAGTTCAGCAACACCAGCTGGGAAGTGTCGATCGACTACAAGTTCACCGACGCGATCTACGGCTACGCCAAGGCGAACACCGGCTACCGTAGCGGCGGCCAGCAGCTTCGCGCGGTCAACGGCGCCACTGCGGGCGCGTTCCGGCCGGAGAAGGTCAAGAACTACGAAGGCGGTCTGAAGAGCGAGTTCCTCGACCGGCGGCTGCGGGTCAACCTCGCCTACTTCCACACCGACTATCGCGACATCCAGCAAAGCCTGGTGATCTCGCCGCCGGTCGCGCCGACGACGACCACCCAGATCGTCAATCAGGGCAAGGCGAAGGTCGACGGCATCGAGTTGGAATCGGTGGCCCGCATCACCGACCAGTTCACGCTGAGCGGCGCGCTGGGCTACACCGACTTCTCGTTCGCGAACAAAGCGATCCAGCAGACCTATACGCCCAAGTGGAAGGCGGCGCTGTCGGCGGTCTATCACACGCCGACGTCCATCGGCGACCTGAGCATCCGCACCGACTACAGCTACACCGATCCGCAGTTCGCCGGTCAGTCGAGGGTGGTCGACAGCAAGCTGGAAAACTTCAGCCTGCTGAACGCCCGCGCGGCGCTGACCCTCCCGAGCAACGTCGAGCTCGCGATCTGGGGCAAGAACCTGACCAAGGAAAAGTACTACACCGCCGGCGTCGCGAGCGCCGACATCTTCGGCGTCATGCTGGGCTCCCCGCGCACATACGGCGTCGAAGCGACCTATCGCTTCTGAGTTTGTTCCAGGCCCCGCCGCGCGTGCGGCGGGGCCACGTTTTTTCTTAGTGCGGCGGTCGTAGCCGTCGCGCATCGCAGGGAAGGATTGCCATGGGGTTCGAGATCCCCGCCCACGTGCGGCCGGTGCGCGAGAAGGCGCTGCGTTTCGTCGAGGACGAAATCTATCCCGTCGAGAAGGACTTCTACGCCGCCAGCCCGGAGTGGCCGACGATCTTCGAGCGGCTGAAGGCGCGGGCGAAAGAACTCGGCCTGTGGGGCATCGGCCATCCCGCGCACATGGGTGGCGGCGGCATGCCGTGGTTCGACTACGCCTACGTCAACGAAATCATCGGCCGCTCGGACGCCGCGCTGAACATTTTCGGTTCCTACACTCTGCAGACCTGCCTGATGCTGGACGCGGCGGGCGCCGAGGAGCAGAAGCAGAAGCTGCTCTACCCCAAGGTCACCGGTGACGTTTACGTCGCCTT
>Ga0207712_10000517_pt1 | contig 31862 bp, 38 predicted proteins | sample KBSS44metaG_FD_184402 | JGI IMG/M metagenome (GOLD analysis project Ga0207712, IMG submission 184402) | Switchgrass rhizosphere microbial communities from Kellogg Biological Station, Michigan, USA - KBS S4-4 metaG (SPAdes) (version 2) | ecosystem: Host-associated > Plants > Roots > Rhizosphere...
TTTATTACCTCTCCATGAGTTAGAGACAAAACCTCCCCAAGGTAAGCCTTTAAAACTGTCCACTGCTGTGACATCGTCGAATTCCGGTTTAATGTTTAGATGGGATCTGAGATTTCGTCGTCAGAACAGATTTGACAGAGTCTTTCAATTTCCATAACCCTTTGCACACATCATCGTAACCAACAACCTTTGTCTGAGGTTAACTCCAACGCTGAAATCGCCAACAATAATCTTTCTTAGTAGACATAAACATAACCGCTCCCAACGTGCGACCTACAATAAAAATTGCCGTACTCCAAAAAATTGATCTTAGAGGTGCCTTCGAGTGAGGCCTTAATCGATCATATTCGGGTCGAGAACAGACTCAGCCGATTTTCATCATCCCAGGTATGGCGAATCAGACCGGGCTCAGCTTTTGTCGTCATGTGCTTCTGGCATCAAGCCGCAAAAGAAGCAGGGGTGAGAAAACGCCGAAAAGGCATTAAAACCATACAGATCATATGGTTAACACAAAAACGGAAAGCAAAGTGTTTTTAGAAAAGGAGAAAAGAAATTTGATGGGGCGGCTAGTGGGATTCGAACCCACGACATCCTGAACCACAATCAGGCGCTCTAACCGCTGAACTATAGCCGCCATCTATTGATTTTGGATTTTGGATTTTGGATTGCGGATTTGAAAACCTTCCTCAATCCGCATTCCGCATTCCAAAATCCGCAATCGAACTTTACCCCCGGCACGGCTCGAACGTGCGACCTACGGCTTAGAAGGCCGTCGCTCTATCCAACTGAGCTACGGGAGCATATCAAAAAGCAACCGTTATCTTAACGATTGCAACATTCCAAGTCAAACTTTATGCGGCCAGGCCTAACTGACTTTCTTTCGTCGAAAGTACGGCTTTTTCACGTGAAAGTAAGCCAAGACTTACGTAACAAGAGACCAAAGTTAGTTAACAAAGAGCCAAAAGTAACTAACAAAGAGCCAAAAGTAACTGACAAAGAGCCAAAAGTAACTGACAAAGAGCCAAAAGTAACTAACAAAGAGCCAAAAGTAACTAACAAAGAGCCAAAAGTAATTAACAAAAGACCAAAGTTAACTGACAAAGAGCCAAAAGTAATTAACAAAAGACCAAAGTTAACTGACAAAGAGCCAAAAGTAATTAACAAAAGACCAAAGTTAACTAACAAAAGGCCAACTTTACATGAAAAAGAGACAAGAACGATCGAAAATGTGGGTCAAAAATCCCTTCTTTAGGCAATTTGGGTGAAGAATTTCGTGATTTTTCCGGTTATCGCGCTGACGCCCGTTGTTCGCTGATCTTTGCGAGCATCTGTTCGAAAACCTCGGTCAGGTCGAGTTCGCTGGTGTCGATCACAACGGCGTCCTCCGAGATGGTAAGAGGCGAATCTTCGCGCGACACGTCACGCTCATCGCGTTCGTTGATCTCAGCCAGAGTTTGGTCGTAGGTGGAGGTGCGGCCTTTTGTCTTGTCTTCCTCAAAACGACGGCGGGCGCGGGCTTCGGGCTTTGCGGTCAGGAAAAATTTGATGTCCGCCCTTGGAAAAACGACGCTGCCTATGTCACGGCCCTCGAGCACGCATCCATTCGGGGCCGCAAGTCCGATCGCCCGCTGATGTTCGACCATGATTCGCCGAACTTCCGAGATCGTTGAAACAACAGAAGCTGCCTGTGCGACCTCCAGCGTGCGTATTTCGGCGGTAACGTCGACACCGTCCAACAATATCTGTAAGGAGTCCGGTTCGCCGATCAGGTCGATCTTCGCCGTTTCGGCGATCTCGGCGACGTGCACCGTGTCATCAAGATCGACGTTATGGCGAACTGAAGAAAGTGCAACCGCCCGATACATTGCACCGGTATCCAGATATAAAAGATCCAATTTCTTCGCGAGCATTTTCCCAAGCGTGGATTTGCCAGCTCCCGAAGGCCCGTCGATCGCAATTATCATTACTTAGAGGAAAGGCTTTTCTTGACCTTGGGAGGTAGTTTATCAAAAACCAGTTGGTAAGACTTCTCGATGAGTGATTTTAGTTCGGCAGGCGTGACAGCATTGAGATCTTCGATCCGTACCCATTTGTATCGCCCAACATAGGCCGCCGGATCGATCCCCTCGCGCTCGATCAATTCCTCAAACTTCTCCGGCGTGCATTTAAGCGAAAGCCCGCTCGTTACCGAATCGACACCCGTGACAACAAACATCTTCGCACCCACGCAGAAACAAAGGTCGGCTCCCCACTTGATGTCTTCGGTCGCATCTGGGAAGGAGAGGCAGAATTTTCGAAGCTGTTCGATGTTCATGGTCTTGAATTGGTTTCTTCTTTGCGTCTCTGCGTCTCTGCGGGAGAAAAGAAGATCTCACGCAAAGCTCGCTAAGAACGCAAAGCGAACAAGAAAAATTAGCTAGCCGCAAATTGCATCGACGGCACCTATGGCATCTACAATATTATCCTTCGACACGTCCAAATGTGTCACCATCCGGATCGAATTGCCGAAGCCTACCGCAAGAATTCCTTTCTCCTTAAGAGCAGTCACGATCTCACCTGAGGTTTTCCCGGTCCCTGAGATATCGTACATTACGATGTTGGTCACAACCTTTTCGGGGTTTATCGAGATCCCCGGTATTTCCGCCAACCCATCAGCCAACCGTTGAGCATTTTGGTGGTCTTCGCGCAACCGTTTGGGTCCTTCCTCCAACGCGATCAAACCAGCCGCCGCTAGAATACCAACCTGCCGCATCCCACCGCCGAGACGTTTGCGCCAAATTCGAGCTTCCTTGATAAACTCCTTTGTTCCAAGAAGCATCGAACCCGCCGGAGCACCGAGACCTTTCGATAATGTAAACATTACCGAATCACAGTCGCGCGAAAGATCCGCGACCGAGGTATTCAACGCGACGGCCGCATTGAAGATCCGGGCGCCGTCCATATGAACAGGCAAATTCACCGCGTGAGCCTTTTCGCAAATGTGCGAACAGTCCTCCGCTGTCATTACACTGCCGCCGCCAAAGTTATGTGTGTTTTCAAGACAGATCAACCCGGTCGTGGATGCATAATAAGGCGGATCGATCTGCAAAACTGCGGCGATCTCATCCCACGACAGATGCCCCGAACCATCGGCGCTTTTTACTGCTCTTATCGTTACACCGGAAATTACTGCGGCCGCTCCGAGCTCGTAATTCAAAATATGCCCGCGATCATCCGTTACGATCTCCTGTCCGGGTTTTGTATGCACCTTGACCGCGATCTCATTCCCCATGCAGCCCGTCGGAACCCACAACGCCGCTTCCTTTTCAAAAACCTCGGCAGCTAGCTCCTGCAAACGGTTCACCGTCGGGTCATCACCAAAAACATCGTCACCGACTTCAGCCGACGCCATCGCCGCGCGCATTTCGGACGAAGGTTTTGTAACAGTATCGCTGCGAAGATCGATCATTTGGTTTTATTGAAACGACGGACAATGTTTAGAAGGATGCCAACGAATGGAAGGAGTGTGCCACCGCTGATAGCAACGGTCGCCGAATATAGAAAATCTGGATAGTGAGTTGAATAAACGGGATACAAATCAGCCGCGTATAGATCGCCAAGCAACTCCATCGCCCATAGGAGCAAGATAACGACTACAAAAGTTGCAGCCCACCATCGTAGAACGGACAAACAGAATCCAATTACTCCCAACCCAATAAATCCTGACCAAATAACGGTTAACGACGGTCCATCGCCGAGCATATTAGAAATGAACATACATTAAAGGTCGGACCTGGCATGGAGTTCTCGTAGACGAAAACTATCGATATCCCAATTCGCTCTTTTCGCACCCGCCTGATAGGCGGATTCGAGAAATTCCAGAACTGTCTTACGGGGATCACTCTCCTTTCGAACCTCGTCATACATCAGCAGAACCATTCCACCATCGGGTGTCCAGAATGCGCTGTCCGGATGCAGAGGTTCAGTCTCAAGGTCGGCGGGTTTTGGAGCGGTATATGAATAGAAAGCGGGAGCCGCGACACTGTTCGGTTTGTCGTCGCCGAACCAGAAGCCGAAGCTGATCACTTCGTGCGAATAAGCTTCGCGGGTGACCATATTCGCCTCGGGCATCGCCGGGGCCTTGCGGCCGGAAAAACGTGTTAATGCAAGATCAAAGCTATGCCAGAAAAGATGCACTGGCGTCGACTTGCCCGTAAAGCGCCCGCGGAATTCTTCGAAGATGTCGTCAACCGCAACCAACGTTCGGTGAAAACGCTCCACGTATTCTTTGTCGTAAGATCTGTTTTCGGTGTCTTCGGCAAACGGAGTCGTCGAGGGTGCTTCGTAGGGAACGGCCCAGATCTTCGGCTCGATGCCAAGTTTGGCAAGATTGGCAAAAACGCTCTTGTAAAAATCTGCAACGCTCAGTCCGTCGTACAGATCGAAATCCTCGCAGCCACTCTTGCTGCTATGGATTTTTAACCTATGTTCGCGGAAATCAAATTCGATCTCAAAATTGCCGTCTTTGTAGGGAATGGTTCGCGTCGTCAGCCCCCGAGGAGAAACATAGAATGGCACGTGCCACCAATGATTGATCCGAGGATGAGTTTTAAGGCGGATCTTGCCGACCACCTGTAAGTACAAATGCAAAGTGTTCTTGGTCGGCCGCCAGGCGGCAAGGGGGATTTCCTGGAAGAGTTCGTTCATTGCACATTGACCGGTTCGAGTTTTCTAACCTCGAAAGTAGTTTGAGCATCGCTCGCTAAGCTCCATAAGATGCTCATCTTTGTGGGATAACCTAATTTATCATGATATTTAATGTTCAATTTGGGAAAGCCCACGTCAGCCTTGTTTTTACTGTTTACCGACGCGGCAGTTTTGTCTCGCAAGTCCTGGATATGCTTAAACATTTTCTCAACAGTATCAATTTTCTGAAAATCCGCGATCGATCTGGGATCCGTCTTTCGAGTTGAAGTGATCGAGCTTGCTTGGCCAGCTCGAACCTGGATTTTCACTGATTCGGCGATCTCTAATCCATTTCCGCCGGAATGTTCGATGAGCATGTCATAGTCGTGCAGCCGGCTTTCACTCCAGAGTTTTCGATTCTCTTCTAATTCGGCGTCGACCGCAGTTGAGCTCGTCTGAGGAGCGTTGCTATTTCTAGAGGTTTGGTCGGTCGCGCCCTCCATGTTTTGCACGGCCCTTGAACTACACCCAATTTGAAAAACGATGAAAGCGCAAACAACTATCGAAGTCCGGGTCATATAGCCAAGTTTAATTGCTGAGCCAATTTGCAACGTTCTCCACATAACGCTTTATGTCATTCAACACTTCAGGGTTGCGTCTGTAGCCGTCGCCTGGCGGCTCTTCGAGAAACGTGGGGCAGCCCATGTCCGTGTCCCAGTTGTAGTCGACCAGATGATGAAAGCTCGATTCGGCGATGGCACGGCCGAGAGTGTTACCGTGCTTGTCCTGACTGTTTTCGAAAGCTACCACCAGATTGAACGGCCTTCCGGACACCTTGCTCGTTCCGGTTGCGATCACATTTGCCGATACTCCATCAGGAGCGCCTACTCCGCCTTCATGCGGGTGGGCGGGGAAATATTCAATTAACGATCCGTCGTTTCGCTTCAATAGGTCATGCGGGATAAGAACATCGATCTTCTGGTAATCCCCATTCGAGCCGGAATGGTAGTTCGGATAATCGATGTTCTTCGCATCCTGATCGTCGCGGACGTGTCTGCCAGGATCGGGATCAGGGTTCTTGGAGTGAAAGTAATGAGCGGCCCCGATACCACCGAGTGTGCACAGCGACGATCCGAGATCGTTGTGGTCGCGCGTCGAAAGAATGCCACCACCGCGTTGTCGAAACCGCGTAATGCCTGCACAATCAACCGGCGTCAGTCCATCACCCGTATCAACGGCGAACAGCCACAGTTGATCAAAATCGGATTCGTCGAGCGTGCTCAAAACGACGTCGTTGCCTTCGCCGTCCGCTTCACGATCGCGCGTTACGATCTCAAAGTCGCCCAGCGAGCCGAGATGATCGCGAAGCAGCGAGAAACGTCCAATGTTCCAATCATCTTCCGCGTACGGTATCGTTGTTTGAAGAAGAATTCTTCGCCTACGTGTCATAAATAACGTGCCTCACTAGCGGATCGAAACGTCCTTGAATTCCGACGCATCGACGTGAATACGAGGACTATATGAAAAATATTCGCGTTTCCCGCGACGCCAAAAGATCGCTTGCAAATAATCGTATTCATGCGGGTCGGCGGGCTGTTCCGAAATACCCGTTCCGGGGCAATTTGGAGCCGGTGGCTGCATCTGTGCCCAGTCGGTATGAAGGATCACAGTCAAGCTTTCGGTGTCTGTATTCGTAGAGGATAAATACGAAAAAAGCTTTTTCATGTTCTCTTCATTGAAAGCCTTCGGGTCCATGAATACCTCTACGTGCCTGATTTTGCTGGTATAGCGAACATTCTCCGTCTCAAGCCACCGAAAGCTGAATGGTACACAACTATCGGGTTCTGCGTTTTTCGCATCTCGGCGATCGACATCAGCACTTACAAACCTACCGTCGACCCACTCGGAACCCAAGCCGAGCGATATTAAAACTGCGAGGAAAAGCACCTTCATGTCTGAACTCCAAGTTGACTGCTATCCCATTTCAGGAAGAGTTTCGTAAAACAGATCGTCAGGATAGCAATAGCCCCAGTCCTCGCCCGGCTCGAACGATTTGATTATCGGGTGGCTGCTTGAATGATAGTGTTTTGTCGCATGCCTGTTGGGGCTGTTGTCACAGCAGCCGACGTGTCCGCAGATCTCGCAGAGGCGAAGGTGCACCCATTGCCCTCCGATCTTGAGGCAGTCTTCGCACCCCTCGGCGCTGGGCGTAACGTTGCGGATCTCGGCAAGGTGTTCACATGCGTCCATTTTTTAGGCTCCTTTGCTTTCCTGCAATTCTAAATGTTCGATCCTGACTTTTCCAATCCTGTGGGCCAGGGGGACAAACCGCTCGTCGACGTAACACCACGACCAATGCTCGCCTTCCTCGAGCGATGCCATCAATGGGTGCTGTTCCTTATGAAAATGTTTTGTTGCATGCTTGTGAACCGAAGAATCGCAACAGCCCACATGACCGCAAGTAAGACAAAGGCGGAGATGCACCCACTTGTAGTTGTTCTTAATACATTCTTCGCAACCGTCAACGCTTCGAGGCTGAAAGATGGTTGCCATTTCTTCGTGCTCACAGGCAACGAGTTGGGCGATCTCTTCCCTCGGTCTTTCATCGCCGTAGCGGGCCTCAAGCCATACACCAGCAACAAAAATGAGAAAGAACGAGCAAAGCGTGACCAGGGGAGGGAAAAACTGACCTGCAAATACGAATATCAGCGAGACTGCGATAGTTGCTCCGCGAACGATCAATAGCTTGCATACACCTGATACCATGCGAACCATCGTGATGGCGCCAAGACAAACCGCTGTGCCGCCGCCGAGCAGCCATAGGGTGGGGGCATGTAGGTGCGACTCCGAGATCTCTTTTATTGCGTACTCGATCCCGATGCCCAAAACCACGATGCTGCCCACTATCAAACAGTGCCCGTAAAGATAAATGAATCTCGGCACCAAAGATCGCGTCTTGATGCCGCTGTCTTCGACAAACTCAAAATTCATCCACCAGATGCAGGCAGCAATTGCAAAGCCGAGCGTAGCCGCGGTGATCGTGCTGATATTCCACGCGACGTTCCCCGCACCATTCGCCGTAGCGATGACGGCCTCGCCAAGGACAATAATTGTAAAGAGCCCGAGGCGCTCTGGGATGTGAGTAAAGTCGAACGGTATTGCCCGGGTCTCTCTACGGTTAAAGAAAGGGGTCGCCAGCTGGAGGATAAATGCCGCCGCCCAGACGGCGTAACGCACCCGCGACGCGATCGCGAGGGATGAAACAAGCAGCACCACCGTTGCGCTAAGGCCGAGGGTAAACTGCAACGTGTAGGCCCGCGCAAGTGGAACATAAAATGCCGACCTCGCATAAAGGGCCGCCAGGATGAGCGACACCAGTGAATAACAGATCACAAAGGCCGGATCGCCCGCGACTGAAAACGATCCGTCGAGCGTGAGCGAAAGTGCTGCGACGGCCAGCATTCCGGTGAACATTAATATGCGGTACGTCAGTTCTTCGCTCTCGAACCGGTCGGCAAAAAAGGTATAGCCGATCCACAACCACCACAAAGGAATGAACAGCGCGGTGTATTTCAAAAAACCGTACACATCCTTGTTTTGTGCGAGTATCATTGCCACCCTGGAAACGGCAAGCACAAATACAAGATCGAAGAAAAGTTCGAGCCAGCTTGCGTGCCGTTCGGGCGAACTCCCATCGATCGTAAGCAGTCGAGTCCGGCTCTTTCTTCGTGATGAAGCTGGTGGTTCCGCCATAAGATCTTCCCGAGGATGCGAACTTAGTTAAAGTGCGTTTCCAAACATTGTACCTGAACCGTTCAACAGGAACACAATCGGGTTATAATTTGAATTATGCTCGAAAAAGAGACGCTGGAGTTTCTCAAAAGACTCGACAAAAATAATAACCGCGAGTGGTTCAACGCCCACAAGGATCAGTTCATCACTGCAAAGGAAAACATCGCAGCCCTGACTGGTTATTTGATCAGCCAGATCGCAAAGTTTGACCCGGCCATATCGGGTACGCTGCCTGAGGATTGTGTTTTTCGTATCTATCGCGACATCAGGTTTTCGAAGAACAAGAACCCGTACAAAAACAATCTCGGTGCCTACATCGCTCCCGGCGGCCGCAAATCAATGTCGCCTGGTTATTATTTTCATGTTCAACCTGGCCAATGTTTTATCGCCGCGGGGCTGCATATGCCTGACTCATCAGCACTGTTGAAGGTTCGAAAGGCGATCGCGGGGAAAACCGATGAATTTGTCAAAATATTAAAAGCGAAGACCTTTAAGGAAAGATTTGGGGAGCTTCACGGCGATAAACTCAAAACGATGCCGAAAGGATTTCCTGCTGACCATCCGGCGATCGAATTTCTCAAGATGAAATCGATGACGGTGCATCGCGAATATAAAAGTGACAAGGTCGTTTTGGACAAGGACTACCCGAAGATGCTTGTCAGTGATGCAAAAGCGATCTTTCCGCTGGTCGTTTTTTTGCGCGCCGCATTAAAGTCTTAGGCACTTTCCGCCGCCAGTCTATCTGCCTGCGCGGTCTTATCGATCATTTGGACGAGAGATGCTCCAAGCGTTTCTAATGCCTTCTTTGTTTTCTCGTCGGTCATTTCGTCTTCATCACCTTCGAACTTTTGGCCGGCGAACGTAACTGCTATTTCCATCGGCAGGACAATAACGCCCATTATGGAGAGTACGCCCCGAAGATGGGCCATGCATCGCAGCCCGCCAAAGCTTCCGGGGCTGGCCGTGATCAATGCTCCCCATTTGTTCTTGAACACCTGATTCAGCTCGTATTTTTCGCTTTTTCGGGATGCCCAGTCGATCGCATTTTTCAACCCACCCGGGATCGAGCCATTGTATTCCGGCGAAGCGATCAACAGTCCCTCGTGTTCGCCTAGCAGGTCCTGAAAGCGAAGGGCGTTCGAATCGAAACCTTTCTCCAGATGATCGTCCGCATTGTAGATCGGCATCGGAAAATCGCGAAGATCGATCACTGTTACGTCGCCACCCGAAGCTCGCGCTCCTTCGACGGCCACCTTCAATATACGTTTACTTAAAGAATGCTCGCGAAGGCTGCCCGCGAATGCAAGGATCTTAGCCATATTTTCTATGAGGCGGTCTTAAATTCTTCTTTTTCTATCGCTTCGATCTCTTTAACGCGCCGTTCGTGCCGGCCGCCTTCAAAATCCGCGGCAATCCATGCCCGGACGATCTTGTCCAATTCCTCCGGCGAAGTGAACCGAGCGGCCAATGACAGGACGTTTGCGTCGTTATGCTGCCTGGCAAGCCGTGCGATTTCCTCATTCCACGCAACCGCCGCGCGAATTCCGGGCACTTTGTTCGCCGCGATGGCCATTCCCGTTCCCGAACCGCAAACGAGAAGGCCCTGATCATACTCGCCGCGAGCAACGGCCTCAGCAGCCTTCTTCGCGTAATCCGGGTAATCGACTGATTCAGTCGAATTCGTGCCCATATCTTCGTATTCGACGCCCAGTTCATCGAGTGTTTTCTTGATCTTTTCCTTGTCTTCATAACCTGCGTGATCGGCCGCGATTGCTATTTTTTTGCCCATGATTGCTCCTTTTCTGCAGTAAATCCATCTTAACCCCTCCGCTTGCAACCACAAAACCTTTCACACGTGGGTTTCGGAGCGGACAGCGAAAAAAAAGTGCAAGTTATCAAAAATGCAACGTTCCCCATTTGATATTGCGAGGAAAACTTATGATTCGAGATCTGGCAGCGGTTGTTGTTACTGTAATTGTTACGAGTTTTTCGATCTTCGCCGGTAGCCTGTCGCGTGAGGAGCTTGCGGCTCGGGCAGCATCCGCTGATGAGGCAATTGGAGGTCAGGCTGTCAAAGAACTCCGCGCTATTGGCCAGCCAGGCCTCGACGCCCTTTTTGATAAATATTCCGCCCAGATCGAACATTTTGCGAAAACGGGGGACTCGGACGAGAATTGGCAGCGGATCGCAACGGCGCTCGATACGGTCGCGATGCAAAAGGACGCATACGCGTCACACCTCTATTGGTACACGGATCTTGACGAAGCGAAGCGAGCGGCAAAGGCTCAGAACAAACCGATCCTCTCGCTCCGTCTGCTCGGCAATCTAAATGAAGAATTTAGTTGTGCCAACAGCCGCCTTTTCCGTGCCGTGCTCTATCCCAATTCGGACGTGTCGAAATTCCTTCGCGAAAACTATATCCTGCACTGGAAATCGGTTCGCCCCGCCCCGCGTGTGACGATCGATTTTGGCGACGGCCGCAAGATCGAACGTACGCTTACCGGCAACAGCATCCATTACATTCTGGATGCGGACGGCGATATCGTCGACGCTTTGCCGGGATTGTACAGTCCGACGGCTTTTCTGGACTATCTAGATCAGGGGCGACAGATCACGCTTGCGACTGCTGGCTTCGCACGAGCGAATAAAGAGCGGGCGCTGATGAAATATCGAAAGCAGTCGTTCGACAAGATAAAGGCGGGCCGTGACACGTCCGTCAATATCGCGAAGGTGACGTTTTCAGAACCAAAAGACAGTCTCGTCCCGATCGTTATCTCGGAGCGCGCGGTCGCCAAGGCGATCGTGACCGATGAAAATTCGATCCTTCGCGTTTATGACGATTTTGCCAAGTTCGAGCCCCAAATCAACCTCGACGATTGGAACAAGCTTGCCCGCGTTTATTCCCCGTCGCCCAAACTCGACGCAAACAGCATCGCCTTTGTCCGCCGCCAAAACGCGAAAACCGGACTGACCGAAACCGAGTTTGCCGGTCTTTTCGCAAAGCTCGACAATTTCATCGCCCTCGACACGACCCGGAATGATTTTCTTTTCCACACAAAGCTCTACCAAATGCTCAACGACGGGAACGCGGGCGATATCGAACAGTTCAACACGCTTGTTTATGCTCGGATCTTCAAGACACCGAATACCGACAAGTGGCTAGGTCTTTATTCACCCGACGTTTATACAGCGCTGGACGGCAACGGATTCATCGACAGGTAGACGATAGAAATTTCTATTGGTCTTCGGACGCTGCGCGGACGTATCCGGCGGCGTCCTTTTCATTTTCCATTTCTGGCGTGAGATAAATGCCTGGGAGAAAAATTTGTCCACTTCCAACAAAACACATATAATTCCGTGTGTGTACTGCCTTTTGCCTATCCAATGAGAATTGCCATTTACAGCCTGGTTTTTGCCGCAGTTATGGCGGGTCTGTGCGTAAATTCATTCTCGCAGGATTTTCTACCCGAACTGGTCAAACGAATTAAACCGTCGGCGGTCGCGATCGAAACATTTGACTCCAAAGGAAACTCGCTTTCGCGCGGCAGCGGCTTTTTTGTTGCGGCCGACCGCATCATTACCAATCGTCACGTGATCGAACGCTCGAGCGTTGTCGAGGTTCATCTCGTCGACGGCCGCAAGTTCCGGGTCCGCGGCGTTCTCGCCGTTGACGGCGAAGGCGATCTGGCTCTTCTGCAGATCGACACACCAAAGCCGGCCGCCGTCCCGCTGCAGATCGTCCAGGCCGTTCCGCAGGAGGGCGAATCGATAGTGGTTGTCGGCAACCCGTACGGCCTTGAGGGAAGCGTTTCGAATGGCATCGTTTCGGCCGTTCGTGAGATCCCCGGTTATGGCAAGATCATTCAGATCACGGCACCCATCTCACCCGGCTCGTCCGGGTCACCCGTGGTAAATATGTTCGGCCAGGTGATCGGCGTTGCGACGCTGCAAGCCGCCGAAGGTCAAAGCCTCAATTTTGCCGTGCCGGCAGAACGCATTTCGCAATTAAGGATCGGCGAGCTTCAAACCGTCTCGACACTTACGGCCGAGACCCAGAAGAACAAACGCTCGGCTGCCGAGCGATTTTATTCGCTTGGCCTGGCGCAGCTTTCGCGTGACGACTACTCGCGTGCTCTGCCGTATTTTGAGAGGGCGACCGAAGCCGATCCGAATTATGCCGAGGCCTGGTATCAAGCCGGTTTTTGCTACGGCACACTCGGACGCCATACAGAGGCACTGCGTGCGTCGCGCCAGGCTGCGAAGCTTCGTCCCGATTGGGCAGACACGTTTATCAACATCGGTGCTTCGAGTTTTGCTCTGGGCCAGTATAAAGAAGCGGGAGACGCATACCGCACGGCCATAAAACTCGATGACAGTAATGCCGATACTCAATATTCATACGGCCTCACCTTAAACAAGCTCGGTCGAGCTGACGAGGAGATACTTTGCTACAAGCGTGCGGTTGCCCTTAAACCCGACCACGCGAACGCGCTCGAAAAGCTGGGTCTCGCGTACTTTCAACAAAAACGTTTCTCCGATGCTGCAGCCGCCTTCGAACAATTAAAGATCTATAAGCCGGACGCGAAAACCTTTAATTATCTGGGCGAGAGCTATCTTGAACTAGGCAAAGCGGACGAAAGCGTCGACGCATTCAACAACGCGGTCGCCTACAACGCCGATTTCGACAAAGCCCGCTACAATCTCGGCCGTGCTTATCTAAAACTGGGAAACCGCGACCTCGCCCAGGTACAGTACGAGATCCTCCGTAATTCCAGATCCGATTGGGCCGACAGGCTGCTTGTGCTCCTGAATCCGTAGACCGCGATCGCGGGAACCACCAAGTTCATTTTGACTGATCTGCGGGGGAGCGCTTTCGTCGCTCGGCACACGACCGCGAGGCCTATTTGTCCACTTCTTTAAGGTCATTGACCTTTACGCCGTGGGTTTCGAATTCAGCGGCGATCTGGCGGAAATTGTTGTCCCCAAGTTTTATCACCGCAAAATCGTTTGCAGTCTGCACCGTCATCCAATGTTTCTTTTTCTTAATGAACAGAAATGGGAGCGCAAAAATGAATCCGACCAAAAGAGCCGTGGCGACAGCCCCACCTCCTGACAGCATTGGCTTCTTTGAGTAGGATTGGTCCGCGGTTTTTATATCGCCGTAGGCAAACGTCTTAGAATTACTCTTGTAATTTTTCTTGTCAGGTTCGACGGTAAATGTCGTTTCGCTGAACGTTATGTCAGCATCGGTCTCGACTGATTTCTTGCCGTTCGGTACTACAAGTTCGACTGCGTATCTTTTTTGTGCCGTCTGAGCGAAGGCTGTCGCTGCGGCAAAAACTGAGATGATAACGAGTAAGGTAAGGGACTTACGGCAGAGCGCAGCCGCGTTGGGAAAATTGGGCATCTTGAATTGTCCTCCGTTATGTGTGGGGTAGAGCACGAGCAGTCTAGCCTCGGGACTGCCCAAAGTCAATCAGTTTGTATATCGATCCAGGGGCGGCGTTACATTTACGTTCTACGCCTCGGCCAAGTCACCGACGGGAATCGATTCGGTTGCTCCCTTCGTGATCATCAGATTAATCGCGAACCACACGAACGCTATCGCTCCGATCGCAAAGACGGTGTCGCCGAGCATCCGCATCCATCGAAGGGTTTGCATCACGCTCGTCTGCATAAATTCCGGGCTGCGCGCCGACCAATATCCAACCGATACCGATTGGTAGGTTTGCATCAACCCGATCGGCAGCAAGCTGAAAAATATCTCCATCAGCATACCGATATTTATCGCCCAGAACGCAAACCCGAGCAGCTTTGTGTTCCACTTTCGTTCGGGTTGCATCGCCCGCATGCAAAACAGCAGCAAGGCAAGCCCAAGCGTGCCGTACACGCCATAGAGTGCTCCGTGTGCATGGACCGCCGTGGTGTTCAGGCCCTGCATGTAATACAGCGCGATCGGCGGGTTTATCATAAATCCGAACACACCCGCACCGATCAGATTCCAGAAAGCGACCGCGACAAAGAAATACACAACCCACTTGTATTGTTCAAGCCAGGGTCGAACCTTCGAATGGCGGATGTTTTCGAACGCCTCAAATCCAACAAATACCAGCGGCACGATCTCAAGTGCGCTGAACACTGAGCCGAACGCCAGGGCGACCGTCGGCGTGCCTGCAAAATACAAATGATGCAGGGTTCCAATAATGCCGCCGCTAAGATAGATCGCCCCGGAAAGCAGCGAGGCCTGCGCCGCGTGTTCCGCCTGGATCACCTTTAGCCTTGCGAACAAAAATGCGATCACAACGGTCGCGAAAACTTCGAAAAAGCCTTCGACCCAAAGATGTACCACCCACCAACGCCAATATTCGACGACCGTCAGGTTTGTGCGCATTCCCCAAAACAATCCGGGAGCGTAGAACAGCGCGATGCCGGCGGTCGTCGCCAGATAGAGTGAGATCAGCGATCTGTTGCCATCGCCCTTTTTGAGTGCCGGAATTGCCGATCTCGCGATCAGGAACAGCCACAAGAGCAACCCGACAAAAAGCGCCGCTTGCCAAACTCTGCCGAGGTCGACGTATTCATAACCCTGGTGGCCAAGCCAGAACCACAGATCGCCGCTGCCGAGCTTGTGCATCACGCTCATCCATTGCCCGCCCATCGAACCAAGTACCACGATCAGCAAAGCCCCAAACAAAACATCGACGCCTAACTTCTGATATTTCGGCTCCGACCCGCAAATGTAGGGTGCAATGAACAGGCCGGCGGCAAGCCAAGCGGTCGCGATCCAGAAAATGCCAAGCTGTGTATGCCATGTTCGCGAGACCACGTACGGCAGAATGTCCTGCAGCGGGATGCCATAGAATCCGCCACCCTCGACACCATAGTGGGCCGTGATTATCCCCATGATTATCTGCAGCAGAAACAGAAGTGAGACGACAAAGAAATATTTGACCGTCGCCTTTTGCGAAGGCGTCAGCGTTGCGCCGACCAGCGGATCTTCGTCTGGTGTATCGCTGTCTTTGGCCTCCTTTCGCCAGCCCGCGTAAAACCAGACCATCGCGCCGATGCTTGCGATCAGCATGATCACGCTGACGCCGGTCCACACGATCGCCGAACTCGTAGGTACATTTCCGACCAGAGGTTCTGACGGGAAATTGCTTGTATAAGAGATCGTGTTGTCCGGCCTATTTGCTGCTGAGGCCCAGGCGGTCCAGAAAAAGAATGACGTCAACTGGCGCAGCTTTACAGGATCGGACTGGGCGTCGCGTTGAATTGCATAATCCTTGTTGCCATTTGCGAACACATCGGAATAATGCTTCAGATTATCCTCGAACGCCTTTGCCCGGAGCGGGTCCACGGTAATGCGTCCGGTCGCTTCGTCATAAGTATTCTTCCGCATCAGGTCCTGCAGACGCTGCCTCAGTGCAGCCTGCTTCTCGCTCGGCAAGGCGTCGTAGGCTTTCCCAAATTCACCGTTCGACCATACATTCAAAATAAAGATCGATTCGCGATGCAGGTAGTCCGCTGTCCAGTCCGGTGCGACATACGAGCCGTGACCCCAGATCGACCCGACCTGCATTCCGCCCATCGCCTGCCATACGTTCTGTCCGTCCAAGACTTGCTCATCCGCGATCACCACCGAGCCGTCGGTTGAAACAACTTCCTTCGGTATTGGCGGTGCCTGTCGAAATATTTCTGTCCCGATCCAGCCCAGAATGGAAAACGAGATCAAAAATACTGCACCCAATATGATCCAAAGTCTTTTCATTTTCGGTTTCTCCTGTGTCCGTCGGACCTTTCGCGTTTCTCTTACTTCAGAACGCAAGACTTTACCACGTAAAAAAACCGCTATATATGATTTCAATCACAATATGCGGTTCCTTTTCTCGCTCTTGTTATGCCTAATTAAGACTGTCAATGATCATGTAGAGAGCTTAAAATAGGAAATATGGGGCTCGAAATATGCCAACGAACAACGTTGCCGTGATCGTATTGTCTGGAATCTGCGGACTTTTCCTCGGGTTTGTATCTGCGGGTATTATCATAAGCTCCAGAATAAATGGCGAATATGAAGGTTTTGCTTACCCGTTTTTTATGCTGGGGACTGCAGTAATCGATGGAATATATGGCCTTGTTGTCGCCGGACTCTTGATCGGGTTTGCGCGTAACTCGACGGGGCGTACACGCCAAATATTGTTTTCTTGTTTGTCCGGATTTTTACGAGCTACTATTTCCGCGATTATGATCTACAACAGAACTACGTACGGTGACAGAGGTTTTTCCGGGTTGCCTTCATGGTGGTATTCGAATCAACTAAAAGTGCTGGTTTTGGATTTTTTCGTTGGCTTCTTTATTGCCTTTTTTACTTTTGTAGCAATCAAATTCTTAACCAACGCTGAATCGAAAGGCAGTTAATTATGATGAGTTGGCTACAAATTACTGCGAATCAGGACGCCAGTTTTGAATGAATATGAAGTATTTTCTGACGTTATTGATCGGTTGTTTTTCGGTGCAGCTTGCGTGTCAGTCGTCATCGACGCAAGTTACGTCAAACGTCCAACAGGCAAGTCCGCAACGGGCGAATATGGAGTCAAGCCCTATGACACAAGTTACGGAACAACCTGAAATTCCAGCGGCTAACCCGACAAGCAATCCCGGCGGTAAAGGTTCGGCGGAATCGCATTATCTTACCTTTAGCGGAATCAAGGATGTGCTGATCACAGACGGTCAAGGAAATAATAACGGGCCAGTGAGCACGGCTTACAAAAAGCTCGTCCCTGGTGTTACTGAATTGATTTCGGGACCGGAATCGATCCAAATCTGGACTCCAACGGATAATACCTACACAATGCGATTTACAGGAACCGGAAATCCAATAGCGATCGAGGATATCCGGGGCGTCAACAACGAGATAAAGAACGCGGCCTATATAGTGCGATATGCCGATCTTCTGATTCCAAGCGGCAGAGTCGCGGAACTTAAGATCGCCGGCGATCATATTGATAGCCTGAAACAAGACGTTGACGGCGACGGCACTCCCGAAACGGTTATTCCTCCAACGAGAACGATCACCGATCCGAAAAACGCCGATATGCAGCCGCCAACCATTTCGGTTAAGTGGGGACCGGCTACGAAGGATCGTAACGTAACAGTTGTCGCCACTGACCGCGAATCAGGGGTTAAAAAGATCTATTACCGGGCGGGTAATGAAGGCAACTTTCAGACGACTGATTCCAGTTCGGTAACTTTCACGGTTCATGGAGGCCCGGCATGGAGTATTCAGGTCGTTACCGAAGATAACGCCGGAAATCGATCTGACGTTAGAACTTACACGACGCCTTAAAACAAGAGTCTCGGAATGCCAGCACGAAGAAGAACCCAGTCGCTACCGCTCCCGGTTCTGACTTCTGTTGATGAGGCTGGCGACAAAGCCGGCGCCGAAGCCGTTGTCGATGTTTACTGCGGTGACGTTTGAGGCGCAGGAGTTTAGCATGCCGAGAAGGGCGGCGATGCCTCCGAATGATGCCCCGTAGCCGACGCTGGTCGGAACGGCAATGACGGGCACGCCGACAAGTCCGCCGACTACCGACGGAAGGGCTCCTTCCATTCCGGCGACAACGATCACGACCCGCGCGTCCTGCAGGGTCTCCCGTTCGGCGAGGATACGATGAATTCCAGCCACACCGGCATCCCAGATGCGCTTTACGCGGTTGCCCATTGTCTCGGCAGTCAGTGCAGCCTCTTCGGCAACCGGAATATCGCTTGTGCCCGCCGTCACTATCGCGATCTCGCCTGTTCCCAATTCAGTTTTGTCGCGAAATAAGCGGATGACTTTTGCCGATTCATGCCACTCGACGTCGGTCGCCACATTGCGGATGTCACCGAAAACCTCGGCGGAGGTCCTGGTGATCATCACATTGGGCGAGCGAGCGGCCAGCTTTTCGAAGATGCCGATCACCTGCTCGCGAGTCTTGCCTTGTCCGAAGATGACCTCAGGAAAACCCTGCCTCGACGCCCGCGCGTGATCGACACGTGCGTAACCGATGTCTTCGAACGAAAGATGCTTGATCCTCTCGGTGGCTTGATTGGTATCCAGGGAACCTTCCCGGTGAAGCCGCAGGATCTCTTCGATTTGTTTGCTGTTCATGTTCGCTTGCCTTCAAAAATCTACAATAATCCGCCGCAAATGAAAAAGAGACCGCCAGAAATAGCAGTTTTCCAGGCAGTCTTTGCTACTTGTACTGAGTTCTCTTGTTCGGAGAAGGCCCAGAATTTGGCTTGAAAGGCCATTTTACTGTTTGCTGAAAGGATTTTGTGGGAGTTGAAACGAGTTCGTGCGCGGAGGAAATGACTTCGTGCGTGGAGAAAATGATTTCGTGCATGGAGAAAATGACTTCGTGCATGGAGAAAATGACTTCGTGCATGGAGAAAATGACTTCGTGCGTGGAGAAAATGACTTCGTGCGTGGAGAAAATGGCTTCGTGCGTGGAGAAAATGACTTCGTGCGTGGAGAAAATGACTTCGTGCGTGGAGAAAATGACTTCGTGCGTGGAGAAAATGACTTCGTGCGTGGAGAAAATGATTTCGTGCGCGGAGAAAATCATTTCGTGCGTGGACAAAATGAGTTTATCCGTTGCTGAAATCGTTTTAGCCGAGAGTGTAATTTATTTTGTGTAAGTCGTCATCGGGGGGGGGGGCGAAAGTGGTAAGGTCCGGCGGGGAGAGGAAAGCCTAAACAAACACGCCGACGTACTTGTAAAGTTGGCAAAGCCTGATAAAGATCCGCACCGCCTGCTCGCTTCCGATCAGCGCCAGGATGATTCGATCATGTATGCGGTCCAAACCTTTCATCTTGCCTCCTTTGAAATCTTGCGGGTTGCCCCGCTGCCTATATTCCCGAACTATGACCTTTTAATTCCTGCCCACGCTCGCTCCTAACATATAACGCGATTTATTTCGGCGAAAAGTATCATGGGGATTCAAAAACGCCCGCTTTATTTCGCCCCTGCCAGCGGATAAACTCTTTTTATCGAATTATGGAACTGACCCTAGCCGTCACCGGGGCCTCCGGCACGATCTATGCGCATCGCACTTTGCAGCTTTTGGCCGCGAGTGGGGCGGTAGAAACAATAAACCTGATCATGTCGGATACTGCCGCGACCGTCGCCCAAGTCGAAATGGGCGTCAACCTGCGCGAACCGGACGCTGCGAGGATCAATGGATGGCTTGGATTGGAGGGGGATTCTAAGTTGATCCGGTTGTGGCGGCTCGATAATTTCGCGGCAAAACCTTCATCGGGCTCGAACAAGCAGGCGGGAATGATCATCGTGCCGTGTTCGATGGGAACAATGGGAGCGATCGCCTCCGGTGCCGGCACAAATCTTATTCACAGGGCAGCGGACGTTTGCCTGAAAGAACGCCGACGGCTGGTTCTTGTGCCCCGCGAGACACCTTACAACGCCATCCATCTCGACAACATGCTCAAATTGACTCACGCCGGGGCGACCATCCTCCCTGCCAGCCCCGGCTTTTATCACCGGCCAAAGACCATCGATGACCTCATCGATCACCTCTGCTTCCGAATACTGGACCAGTTCGATATTCCTCACTCAAAAAAGACAGAATGGAAGGGTTCAGAGTGAGAGCTTTAGCTCGTTTCTTCATTCGCATATGTACTACTGGCAAAAGCTAACAGATGCCCAAAAAGAAAGTGTCCTTCAAACTAGAAAGGATCGACATGACCAATACGATTGAGCGGTTCTCAAACCGTGTTGAAAATTACGTCAAATATCGTCCCGGCTATCCGCCGGAAGTGCTCGGCCTGTTCAAAAGTGAACTCGGACTTACCGCTGACTCTGTCGTCGCCGACATCGGTTCCGGAACGGGTATGTCAGCCCGCATGTTTCTCGAAAACGGCAACGTGGTCTACGGCGTCGAACCCAATGATGCTATGCGTGCGGCCGCCGAAGAATATCTCAGCGACTTTCCGGCTTTTCGGAGCATCAAAGGAACCGCGGAAGAGACCGGATTAGATAATGATTCGGTTGACTTTGCCGTATCGGCACAGGCGTTTCACTGGTTTGACCAGGCGGCGGCCAAACGCGAATTCCCACGGATACTTAAGCCGGGCGGATACGTGGTCCTGATCTGGAATCAGCGGCAGGTCGATACAACGCCGTTTCTTCGGGAGTACGAGGAGTTTCTCCTCAAATACGCAAATGACTACACACTTGTCCGTCATGAAAACGTAACCGAAGAAGCGCTTGAAGGATTTCTTGGCAAACCGTTCTCGCGGAATGCTTTCAAAAATGTGCAAATATTCGATTTCGACGGGCTAAAAGGCAGGTTGCTTTCCTCCTCTTACATGCCTTCGGAATCCGATGCTCGTTATGACGCAATGATAAACGAACTCGAAACCTTATTTGCCAAACACGCTGAAAACGGTAGAATTGAAGTTTTCTATGACACCCAAGTGTACTGGTCTTCGATCTGATTTATGGCAGTAAAAGCTGAAGAGACTCCCGAAATACGCACCGTCACCGTCGCTCATTCCCCCGATTCGGACGACGCATTTATGTTCTATGGGCTTGCAACCAACAAGCTCGAGACCTTTCCGTTGAAATTCGAGCACACGCTAAAGGATATCCAATCGCTCAATGAAGACGCGAAGAGCGGGGTCTTTGATGTAACCGCGATCTCTTTTCACGCTTACGCCTACGTCGCCGATAAATACGCTCTGCTTCCGCACGGGGCCAGCATCGGAGACAAATATGGGCCGATCCTGGTAACAAAGGAGCCGCGTGACCCGGAAGAGATATCTCAGATGAAGATCGCCGTGCCGGGCGAATTGACGAGCGCCTTTCTTGCTTTGCGGATCTATAATCCCGATTTCAAATACATCGTCGTGCCGTTCGACCAGATAATCGAATCCGTCCAGAAAGGCGAGGCCGACGCGGGCCTGCTGATTCACGAAGGCCAGCTTTTTTACAAGGAAATGGGCCTCGACAAGGTGCTCGATCTTGGCGAGTGGTGGTTCGAAAAGACGGGCCTGCCGCTGCCTATGGGCGGCAATGCGATCCGCCGCGACCTTGGGCCTGAGTTAATGAAGCAGGTCTCCAAGCACTTGCATCAAAGTATTGTGTTCTCGATGGAAAATCGCGAGGACGCACTTGCCTACGCGATGCAGTTTGCCCGCGACATGCAGCCGGAAGTTGCCGACCGCTTTGTCGCAATGTGGGTCAACGACCTGACGCTGGACTACGGCGATCGCGGTCGCGAGGCCGTCAGGCGTCTGCTGAACGAGGGGTTTGAAAAGGGTATCATTCCCCACAAGGTTGAGGTAGATTTCGTAGAGTAGGTTGTTGGAACCAGGAGCGGCAGAAAATGAAAAGAGGCCTCTGGAAAGGGGTCTTTTTTGCGCAAACCCCCTGTTTCGACCGATTTGAATTCTTCTCATCAAGAGATAAAACCTTGGTCTTTTTATAGAAATGGTCAACTTTTGCCGCAGATCCGGCATCTATTTCACACAGTCCATTATCTAATGGCGGATGAATTTGATGAAAAAACTGGTTTTCTCTTTATTGTTGGTCTTTGGGGTTACGTCGGGGATTGTTGCCCAGGAATCGACCATCCAAAAGGTTTCCCTCGCCCAGCCTGAGATTGACAAGATAATAACGAAGTTCACCAATCGTGAAAAACTGTTTCGACAGGCCCTTGGCGAATACATCTTTTCGCGAAGCGCCACCATCCAGACAGTTGGCATCGGCGGCAACATTACGGGAACATACCGCCGCGATTCCGACATGACGTTTATGGACGACGGCAGCCGGATCGAGAAGATCGTCTTTTTCCCGGTTCCGACGCTAACCGAGATCTCGATGACCCCCGAAGACCTTGAGGATCTTGGTGGTGTCAATCCCTTCGCCCTCGAGCCCAAATCGATCCCAGCATACAACTTTACGTATGTTGGCAAGGAACATATTGACGAACTCGATCTATATGTTTTCGACGTGACGCCGAAAGTGATCCCGGATCCCAAAAAATCTAAGGAACGACTCTTTACGGGGCGCGTGTGGGTCGATGACAAAGAGCTTTTGATCGTGAAATCGAAAGGCAAAGCTGTGCCTGAGACGAAACAAAACAAGTTCCCGGTGGTCGAGACCTGGCGAGAGAATATTGATGGGAAATATTGGTTTCCTACATTCGTATCTTCAAACGATGAGCTGGTCTTCGATAATGGCCAGGTCGTTAAATTGAGAATGCGCGTGAAATATAATAACTACCGCCTCGGTCATTCGGATGTCAGGATCATCGGCGAAGATGAACCGGTAACCGACCCGACACCGAGCCCGACACCCAAGAAACCGTAGGACCATTTGCAACGAAAAAGAAGGAAGGGTGGTGCGATCGCATCACCCTTCTTTAATATGCAGATTTTTGTAACGAGATCTAGACCTTCTTGAAGTTTGCCGCTTCGATGTCACCCCGGCGTGGAAAGTGGAGAAGCATTCCAAGAATGCCGAGCGCGATCCATAGGAAGAAGTACTCGTAGTTGAACGCAAAAGCGAGCACAACGCCCAAGAGCGAGCTTACCTCACAGAGAACACACCCCGTGATCAGACCGCTTTGAATAAGTCCGACATTCTGCGTCGCGATGCCCCGTTCAACATTTTGCTTTCGCAGGAAGAATGAGACCGCAACACTTGTGACCGCCGCCAGTCCGAGTACCAATACGATCAGAGCATTTTCACCGAGCAACGGCCCCGCAGGCGGAAACGTGAATAGTTTAGGCGTGGTAACAAATATCAATAGCACAAACAAAAATTGCGACATCAGCAATGCGGCCCAAAGTACCATCATCGTCTGATATTGGCCCGCCGTTCTTGGATCGGGGTTTTGCATAGTTAGTCCGTCGCCTCCAATTCTTCTTCAAGCAATTGCCGTTCGTAGAGATCGGCGTATTCTCCTTCGATCGCAAGCAGTTCATCGTGTGTGCCGCGCTCAATTATTCGGCCGTTTTCCAAAACACAGATCAAGTCGGCATCGCGGATGGTTGAAACGCGGTGCGACACGATCAATGTGGTACGTTCGGAACGGACATCTCGGAGATTGTGCAGGATCGTTTCCTCGGTGTAGGTATCGACCGCCGAAAGCGAATCGTCAAGGATCAGAATTCGCGGATCGCGCATTACGGCGCGGGCGATCGCGGTCCGCTGTTTTTGCCCGCCGGAAAGCGTTATGCCGCGTTCGCCGACAAGCTGCTCGTACTTTCCGGGAAATTCCTTTATGTCGGCAGCCAGCCCGGCGATCGCGGCGGCGTTTTCGACAGACATCTTGGCAGAACCGCCTGCGTCAGGGGGCGGAGTGATCGCGGCAACGCCCACGCTGCGTGCCAACACCCGTGATTCTGACACGCCGAAGGCGATGTTTTCGGCGAGAGTATCGCTAAAGAGAAAAGTTTCCTGCGGCACAAACCCGATCGAGTGACGGAGTTGTTCAATGGGAAATTCGCGCACTGGAATTCCGTCAAGCAAAACCGAGCCTTCCGGAGCGTCCATCAGGCGCGGCACGAGACTTACCAATGTCGATTTCCCGCTGCCTGTCTTGCCGACAAAGGCAACCGTCTTTCCCTGCTCAATGGTGAGGTTGATGTTTTCGAGGACAGGTTTTCCGTTATATGCGAAAGTCAGGTCGCGAAACTCGATCGTTCCCTTTATGGTCGCCTGTTCGACAACACCATCGTCATCTTTGATCGCAGGCTCCGCTTCGAGGATCGCATTAAAGCGCTTCAGGCTGGCGGTGCCGCGTTGATAAAGATTGACGACGTATCCGAGCGCGATCAGATACCAGATCATTCGCTGCAAGTAGAGAATAAAGGCCGTAAAATCGCCGGCCGTTATCTCGCCGCGCACAGCCATCGGAACACCAACCGCGACGATGATGACAAATCCGAGCCCGATGAAAAAGAAAAGCATCGGACGCATCGCCGCAGCGAATTTGACCAGTCGCAGATTCTGGTTCGCGTATTCGTTGTTCAACACCTGAAATTCCTCGATCTCCGATTCTTCACGGGCATAAGCACGCACGACACGAACACCGGTAAGGTTCTCCTGTGTGCGGGCAGTAATGTCCGAGAAAAATTCCTGTATCTTTTCAAAGCGCGTGTGGATCTGCGCACCGAGGTACTTGACCGTCAGGCTCACAAGCGGCATCGGTATCAAAAGAAGCACCGTAAGCTTTACCGAAATGTTGAGCATTATCGGAAGCGAGATCGCCAAGGCAAAGATCGCCTGAAAGCTGTAAAGGATCATCGGACCGACGATCTGGCGAATCGCGGCCAGATCGTTGGTGGCCCTTGCCATAAGATCTCCGACGCGATTCTGATGAAAATACTCCAGCGGCTGATTTACGAGTGCCCCGTAGAAATCCTCACGCATGTCGAATTCGATATGCCGCGACGTATTGATCAACGTCCGTCGTTGAAGGAAAAGAAAAACGCCGCTCATGAAATTGATCCCTAAGATCACCAGCGGATAATAGATGATCTTCTGCCACGTGATCTCACTTCCAAGATTGTCCACTGCCTGTCCGACGAAATACGGCACAAACAGCCCGAAAGCCATCGAGAACAGGATAAACAAGATCCCGGCCGCGATCTGCCATTTGTAGGGCCTGAAGTATTTTGCGAATTTCCTTAATTCATCCATTGTTCGTCAGTCGTTCGTGCCTTGCACTCAGACAAGAAACTAAATCAGATCGATCTATACTCGCGTATATGTCGATACCGCAGTTGCGATCAGTTTGCCGTGTTCATTTTCAACATCAGCGGCGACTGTAAATATTCTCTTTCCCGCCCGGACAACACGGGCCGTGCACGTGAGCGTGCCTTCTACATGCGGACGCAGGTAATGCACTGTAAGATCGATCGTCGCCGTTGCCTCATCTTTTTCGAGGCGGGTCCGGACGGCGAATGCCATCGCCGTGTCGATCAGCGTCGCCGTGACGCCGCCGTGCAATACGCCGCTGGGCTGTCGAAGGTCATCCCGCATCTCGACTGTGACGACTGCTTCGTCGATATGCAAATCGATCAATCGCATGCCGATCAATTTTGCAAACGGCAGGCTGTGCAAGACGCTTGCTGCATACTCACGGTGCTCGTCAGTTATTGTTATCTCTTTGGCGGCACTCATTTCTTTTGCTTCAGCATCGGATGATCGGTCCAGGTGATCCGCCTGTAATCCGCGGGTATTGCAAAAACGCCGTCATCGACTTCCATTTTCAAGTTTCTCATCTCAAAAACAAAAGCAGACGGCGAACCCTGGTCCGATCCACTCATGAATTCCTCACGCGTTATCATTCCGGCCGATTCGTCAAAATAAATGATCGCCTCGCTTACCGAACTGTCGCCAATCGTTACCTTATATTTGGCTATGGTACCGTTCCGGCCGGCCTCCTCAAACTTCACATTGTTTGGCTGCTTTAGAAGAGCGTGGGTCATATCAATGAAGAAATCAGGCTCGGGCGAGACGCCTTGTCCTGTTGGTATTTCAGAATATGTCTTGTTTGCCCTGGAGATCGAGTACATCTTGTCGGTTTTTACCAGGGATACGGAGTCGGGGGAATTAAACGCAGTATCAAACCGCCAGTTCCCACCTTTTCTCGCATAAAACGAGACAGTCGAAGAGTCGCCGCTTGTGCGGACGAATTCCGCCTGAAAGACCTCCGGCTCTTTGACAACAAATGGGATTCCTCCCTGGGTCGTCGGACCAGCGGTCGGGCTACGCTCGATGATGCCCTTGAAAAATCCGCAACCCCCGAAAACTGTCGAGATCAGTGCCGCAGCAAGAAACGATTTGCCGGTATTTGACAAAAACATTCGTGTATTTGAAGTTTATCATAACGTTTTTTGTCGGTGCGGAAGGAGCAATGGGCATTAATGGTTGGCAGACAAAGTATCTGGTTGCGGGAGCCTTGATCCTGCCCTTTTCGCCGTTCTTGTGGCTACAGGGCCAATACACGCGGCGAAAGATCGGGTTGTTGCCTGCTGCCGCGGGTGACATTGCGGGCCTGACCGGAACAGGTGACAACACCGTCGAACTGCTTGTACTAGGGGAATCGACCGTTGCGGGCCTTGGCGCCGAAACTCACGAGAAAGCTCTCGCCGGGCAGTTCGCTTTCCGTTTGGCGGAACATCTCGGGCGACCTGTCCAATGGACCGCCGTAGGGAAGAACGGCGTGACTGCTTACCGAACGATCGAGGAGTTGGTGCCCCTGGTTCCAAACAAGAAATACGATTATGTATTGCTCGGACTCGGCGGAAACGATGTTATGAAACTGTCGAGCCCCGTCACATGGCGCCGTGAGATGCTGCGGTTGATCGCTATTCTTCGTGAGAGAAGCCCCTCGTCAACCATTTTCATGACGAATTGCCCCGCGATCAATCTCTCGCCTGCTTTACCCCAGCCGATCAAAGGCATTCTCTGGGAACTATCAAAAATGCATCAGGCCAACGCGAAGGAATTCACGAGCCGGATGGAGCGGGTGTTCTACTACGATCAACCGTCGTTTGTCCCGCCTGATTTTTTTGCAGATGGTATTCATCCGTCCGAGCAGGGCTATGCCGCATGGGCGAGTGCGATGATCACGTTTTTCAAAGAAAACTATAAATGGTAGCTCCCTCCGAAACTGCCCACGACATCCGTACTCTCATCGACACCCACTTCGAGTGGCTCGTGGTTCGCGAAGAAGGTCGGTCGTTTCCGATCACACAGGCCGAGATCACCATCGATCATAGCGGAGACAAGATCCTTCTCGGCATTCCCGACGATCGCGGTTTTCTGTCGTGGCGTGTTAACAGTTTTATTGCGGGCGAAAAAGGGCTCGAATTTGATGTCGCGGGAATATTCGGCAAGAAGCGAGAGATGTTGCGCCTCGTTCCGCGAACATCGGCAAAGGAATTAAGTCTTGAGATCGAGATAGCGAGGCTTAAACGTGCCAATGCGATCGCCGAGGCGATCACCAACGGTCTTGAAAATGCAAAACTTGTACGCGTCGCCCTTGCAAAGGAGAATGGCCGCATCGCGCACATTTTTTTCCGTGACGCAGCGCGACAACTAAATGCAGTAATGTCGGATGTCACGGGAACCGCGACACCGGAAAGCCTTCTCGCGACGGCCCTCTTATGGCAAGCGAAGCTGAGCCTCCGAAAAAGAGATCGTCCGGAAACGGTCTGGATCGCCGCGCCGGCGAAGGCGGCCCGCAACCTTCAAAAACTCATTGCGCTATTAAAACCTGTCGTTCGTGAATCCGTTCTTCTCGCCGAGATAAAAGAAAAGGGCGGTGAGACGGTAGTATCACGGCTTACTGCCAAGGCTTTGAATTCTCTGTGGCGTGAAAAAGCGAAAAGGATCGTCCTGCCCGAAAATCCGCTCCCGAGCGAAACCGCGCGAGCCGTCATCGATCTTGCGCCTGAACAGATCGACATTATTTACTCGCGGCAGGGTGAAACGCTGCGATTTGCCGGCCTGCCCTTTGCGAGAGTTCGCCGATTATTTGGGCAGGATAAAAGGTGGTTCGGCGTGAATAAGGATCGAAACTTGCTCACGGATGGGTCCTGGGACGGGCTTCAAGGCTTGATCGGCGAGATAGCCAGTTTTCGCTGCCACGATTCGGCGAACAAGCATCACGAATACTATCGCTCGAACCCGGAGGCGTGGCTCGAATCTATCTTAAAGCGCAATATCAAACAGCTTGACGCTAACTTGATACTGTCACCGATATACAATCAATTCCGTTCATCCAACGACAAGATCGATCTGCTGGCCTTACGAAAGGATGGACGGCTAGTGATTATCGAGCTTAAGACCTCGCCGGATCGTGAAATGGTTTTCCAGGCCGCGGACTATTGGAGAAAGATCGAGCTGCAGCGGCGACAGGGAAAATTGAGGGAGGCGGACTTATTCGAAGGCCGTGACATCCTGGACAAACCGGCGATCATCTATCTTGGCGCGCCGGCATTGAGTTTCCACAGGAATTACGAAATGTTCGCCCGGATGCTGTCAAGGGAGATCGAGATGTGGCGGTTCGAATTGCACGAAAATTGGCGGGAACGGATCAAGGTGATCGCTCGAAACAACTATTCCGAATCCGGCCTTTGAAATTTATAGCCCACACCTCTGACCGTCCGGAGTATCTTTGGGTCATTCGGCTCGTCTTCCAGATGTTTCCGAAGCCTCACAATAAAATTATCTATCGCGCGCGTATCGGTATCTTCCTGCAGACCCCAGACATCCTCGAGGATGGTGCTTCTCGATACTGGTTTGCCTTCTTTTTCGATCAAATACCGAAGGAGCTTTGCTTCCATCAATGTCAGGTGAACGACTTCGCCTGCATTGCGAAGTTCAAGGTTTTCAAAATCTATCGTCTTATCGTTTATCGTTACTATGTCGGACGTCTTTGCCGATTCTGCTTCCCGCTCGAACCATTGGCGTCTTCGCAACAGCCCGTTCAATCTAGCAACAAAGATGTTTAGATCAAACGGCTTTGGCAGATAATCGTCCGTGCCTGCCTCGAATCCCTTAAGAACATCCTCGGGCCGGTCGCGTGCCGTGAGCATTAAGATCGGCGTGAAGTTTTGATTCGACCTTAATCTCGCGGCAACCTCGAAGCCGTCAATCCCCGGCAGCATGATATCCAGAACGACGGCGTCAAACTTTTTTTCGTCTAGCATTGCGAGAGCCTGTTCCCCACTCTCCGAGATCTCCGCTTCATAGCCTTCTGCTTCAAGATTGAACTTCAGACCGTCCGCCAGATGTTGTTCGTCTTCAACAACAAGTATTCTCATAAACCGATTATTCTCATAAACCGATCAAGCCATCGGCAGCCGCACAAGGAACGTGCTGCCCCGCCCTACACCTTTGCTTTCTGCCTGTATCCTACCCCCATGCTTCTCTACGATCGACTTGACAATAAATAGACCGAGACCGGTTCCTTTCTTGTCCTTTGTCGAAAGGTTAGAGGCGCGGTAGAAGCGCTTAAAGATCCGCTTGAGGTCGCCGGCCGCAATACCGATGCCGTTATCCTTTACGAAAATATCGACCTTGCTTTGCAATGACTTCTTTAATCGAATCGAGATCTTTGGTTCATCGATCGAATATTTGATCGCGTTTTCCAAAAGGTTGCCGAAGGCGGTCTTGAGTTCCCCGCGATCCCCAACAACAAACATCTTGTCAGTTGGCTCGGCAAAGCGTATTGCGGATTCATCAAGATGATGGCTGGATCGTACAAGCGATATTGTTTCGTTCAGTAGGCCGCCAACATCGACCTCAGACAGATTTAGCTGACGCTGTCTTTCCCGCGTCCGACTCGCCTGCAGGACCTGCTCAACGGTGCCAAGCAGCCGGTCACTATCGGAAAGCATGACATCGTAAAACTCTCTCCGCTTCGCCTCATCCACGTCGCGTGTTTTTAGTGTTTCCAAATAAAGCTTTATTGAGGCTATCGGAGTTTTGAGTTCATGCGTGACCGCATTCAGAAAAGCGTCATGCTGCTCGTTCCGGCGAATTTCGCGAATAAGAAACGTAGTGTTCAGAACCAAACCCGTAATTATCGCCGCGAAGAAAATGACACCAAATACTAAGAGGGCAACTTCGCGCAGATTCAAGAGTATCCAGCCGACGTTCAGCGCGACCGCCAAAACTATCAGGCAGATACCCAGAATAAGAAAGAAAAATGCTGTTTTCCGCCGGCGCATATCCCCAAGCTAAAGGTAAAAAGGAAAAAGGCAAAAGTAAATCTGTGATCTACGTTTTGCCTTTGAGCTTTCCTAAATTCCGCGTATCTTACGCAGCCTGTTGAAGCGCTTCAGTCTCTGATTCCGTCTCCTGGTCTTCTAAGCGATATGCGTAGACATCCTTAACAAGACCAAGCTTTTCAAGCAGCCTGATCTGGACCCAGTTCACATCAAATTCTCTCCAGGTAAGCCCGTGGCGAGCAGATCGGGGGAATGCATGGTGATTGTTATGCCAGCCCTCGCCAAAGGTCACAGCTGCCACCAAACCGTTATTGCGGGAATCATCGCGGGTGTCAAATCGACGGGAGCCCCAAAGATGGGTGGCCGAATTTACCAGCCATGTAAAATGCCATCCACAGACCGTTCGGAGAAAGATTCCCCAGAGAATCATCGTCCAGCCGCCAATTAGAAAAAGTCCCACGGCGACAGTAATGGTGGTCAGATAATAGTAGTCATTCAGAAAGACCAATACGCGGTCGCGAAGCAGATCGGGGGAGTATCGCTGAACCGTCGCTTGCGACTGATTTTGCGCCGTACCACGAAATATCCAACCGATGTGCGACCAATATGTGCCGTTTCGCGGACTGTGCGGATCCCTATCTGTTTCAGTAAAGGCATGATGAACGCGGTGTGTCGTTACCCACGCAAGCGGACCCGACTGCAGAGCAAGCGTGCCGCAAGCAGCGAAAAAACGCTCAAGCCATTTTGAAGATTTGAAGCCGCGGTGTGTCAGCAGCCGATGATATCCGAGACCGATACCCCAACTTCCCGCTACCCACCATGTGATGAGAGCAGCAACCAGGTTCTGCCAACTAAACGTGAAGAAAGCCGCCGCCGCAAGGACATGAAAGGCAGCAACAAAAAATATTGTGTTCCAGTTGATCTTTTCCGTCTGTGACGGTTCGAATTCAATGACGTTTTGCACTATTAATAAAACCCCTTAAATCTAAAATCATGACGTGGTAGGCGTGCCACAATTAACGTTAACAGGTTCCTGGGGCTGCAATTGTAAGAATTATGTAAGAATTGCGCTCGTTACTTGTTGCAGGACGTGCGTTTGCATACGCTGACTGGCTGGCAATTTTGACTAATACGCTGGACTATAATAACGTTTTCTAAAATAACGAGACGCTTTAATAGCGAGACAAACACGATGTCGGAAGAAACTGTTGCGGAAAGGGTCATTCGGGTTTTTGCGAAGTTCAAAAAGATGCCCCCCGAGGACATTAAAATGGATACATCCTTCGAGGAACTGGGGCTCGACTCGCTTGACGGACTCAACCTCATCTTCGAATTGGAAGAGGAGTTCGACCTAATGGTGCCGGACGACAAGGTCCAGTCGATGAAGAGCGTTGCCGAGGTCGTAGAAGGCATTGAATGGCTTTTGGCCAATCCCGACCAACAACCTATGAACGCTGCCAAACCGACCGCATAGGTTCCGACACAATGAGAAAAGTTGTAATTACAGGTGTGGGCGTTGTTTCCGCCATTGGAAACAACGCCGTTGATTTTTGGGCCGCACTCGAGGCTGGCCGTTCGGGCATCGGGCCGATCACAAAACTGGACGCTTCGACGCTTCGGTTCCAAAATGCGGCCGAGGTAAGCGGATTTGATC
>Ga0207712_10000519_pt1 | contig 31751 bp, 32 predicted proteins | sample KBSS44metaG_FD_184402 | JGI IMG/M metagenome (GOLD analysis project Ga0207712, IMG submission 184402) | Switchgrass rhizosphere microbial communities from Kellogg Biological Station, Michigan, USA - KBS S4-4 metaG (SPAdes) (version 2) | ecosystem: Host-associated > Plants > Roots > Rhizosphere...
CATCACCCACTCCGGTACAATCTGAGAGATGCGAACCCTACTGATTATCCTGAGCGGTGTTCTAACGATCGCTGCAGTGTTGCCGTACCTTGCAGCCGTAGTGCGCGGCACGACCAAACCACGGATGTGTCGTGGTTGACATGGACGCTGCTGACCGGCATCGCCTGTGCTGCTTCATTTGCTGACGGCCAAATTGCTGGCGGCGTGTTGCTAGCCTGTGCCACCCTGGAAGTATTTTCTGTCGTAGTATTCGGTTTTCGAGCAGGCAATCGTTCGTTCCAGCGGCTGGATGTTATCTGCCAGGTGGCGGCGCTCATTGGTTTGGCATTGTGGCTCATGTTTAACTCGCCAGCTGTGGCGGTCATGGCAGCTATCGCCATTGACCTGGTTGGCTCAGTGCCGACAATCAGGCATTCGTGGCTCAAGCCGCACGAGGAAACATGGGTAACGTTTGGCCTGAGCAGTCTCGGTGGTGCCTGCACAGTGCTTGTTGCCGGCAGTTGGCGGATTACCGCCATTGCATATCCGCTGTATATCGTGGTCGCTAATGTGCTGCTTGTCGCTGCTATTTTGGGCAGCCCCCATCGCCACGTATTCAGTGAGCCAGCTGAACTGCGCGATTTGTAGCCTGCTAGACGATCGGCGGCGGGTAATGCGCCGCAGCCTGATGATCTATAACACGACCTTCTGAGACGCGCCGCAAGGCATGCGCTAATCGCGTGCGTCCGGCCTGCATGTGATAGGCAAACGCTCCGGCTAAGTCGGTTGGCGCCAGATCCCGCACCACATCGTAAAGGAAAAATGTGTCGTCCTCGTTATAACTTTCCAAGAAGTGCTGGGTGAATGCGCCTGAAGCCAACGCCTGTACGCGATGTGCCAGCAGCACCAGCGCGTCATATTGCTCGCGCTGCTGTTTGCTGAGCCTCAGTGGCCGGGCCAGCTCCAAAGCGCGTTGAAATCCCTGCGCCACTTGCAAAAAGCGAGCACTTACCCCGAGCAGCGTGTCGAGGGCATTGTCCATGGTCTCCACCGATTGCATATCGCTGATGATCAATTTGTCGACGGCAATGTCGTACGTCCGCAAAAACTGCATAGCCTGGCGCCACTCATCCTCGACACGTAATTCCAGATGATTTTTGGGCTGCAGGCCGAGGCCTTCCTCCCACGGCACAGCTTGGTTGTACGCCACTACCAACGCCTCAGTGGGGAGCTGTCCGAGCATCTTGCGCGCTGTCTCCCAGCTAATGGTATCGAGCACATAAACACTCCAGCAGTGCACTGGCAATATGCTGAGTTCGTCCGGCCGCAAGAAGTAAACGTCCGCCTCTGGATTTTCGAGCGGCGATTTAGCCGAAAAATGCATATGCTGCATGTGCGTGATGCTATGCGTATATTTGAGGATTTTATCGGCGTTGAGCGTGCTAGCGCGTTGCTTTTGCAGCGCTCGTGACAGCTTAAGCCATTGTTTACGCGCCGCTCCGAGCATGCCAACCGATTGCTCGTAGACGATAACTGCTTTGCCGAGATGTTGACGGGCGTGCAGATGGCGCATGACATCGGCAGCGATGCTGTCGGTGCCGCGCGCGGCAGTGGTGCGGATTTCGATATAGCAGCTAGGCACGGGCATACTCCTTTTTACTCGGGCCGCATGATAGCACGAAATAGTCCGCAGGCAATACCGGTGATAACAGAGATAGAAGTAGTAAAAACTACGTAGTTAATCGAAAGTTAATTTTACAAGAGGTGGTGCTGGCTGAAGCTGAAATAGTCGGTGCGCGTCAAAATAAGGTGGTCACGCATGGTGATGCCGAGCAGCTGCCCAGCGGCAGCTAATTGCTGCGTTAAGGTCACATCTTTTTGGCTCGGCAGGGGATCGCCCGACGGATGATTATGCGCCACGATAATACTTGCCGCCCGATCGGCGATGGTGTCCGCAAAAACTTCCCGCGGGTGCGCGACAACCGAATCGAGCGTCCCGATACTGATCGTTCGCTGGGCAATCAATCGCTGGCCCCCATCCAGGCTGAGACAGACAAAATATTCTTGTTGCTTAGCACGAATGTCATTGAGGCGCAGTAGGACTTGCTCTTGGGTGCGCAGCGGTGTCACATCCCGCAGCAGGTTACGACGAGCCAATTCCAGAGCCGCCAGGATCTTGCTGGCCCGCGCAATACTGACGCCTTTGATGGCAGTTAGTGCCTCGTAGCTCAGCGCACTGCCACCTCTGTGCAGTACCTTTTGAATATTCCGGGCGATGTACCCGACATCAGCCGTGGCCGAGCCATTGCCGATTAAAACTTCCAGCAATTCAAAATCTGACAACGCGGCGGGCCCTTTAGTCACTAGCTTTTCGCGGGGGCGGTCAGCGGGCAATATCTGGTGAATAGGGGTACTAGTAGCCATGATCGCTACAGTGTAGCAGAGGTTAGGTCGAAAACGACACACGAGGGCTGAATGAGTAGCATATAATTGACAAAGTGCTTAAGTTTTGTTATGGTAATATCGTAACGTCATGAAAAATAAAAATATACAATTAAAACCGCTGCATCTACACCTCGAGCACTTTTTTCGAAAGCAGTATTGTCTGTACTCGGTGTTGGCACTGATGGCCGTGGCGCTCATAAAAACCGACGCCCGTATGATTGAAATGATGCGCCACGCTTACACGCAGGGCTTCGGCATCGTCGGCCAATTTATGCGTGAGGAAACCACGCGCGTGCCAGTAACCTTTGATATCTCAGCTCGCGTGCCAACCATTTCCGGAAAGTAAACCAGCCGATTCGTTGCACTAGTGCTCGCCAAAAGAGCAGAGGCGCTACATATTGTGGAAAACCTTAGGTTTACCGTAGAATCCCTAGAAAACTGTGGATAAGTGGTGTAGCAAACACCACTATTTGTTTATAAAAGTACTTGTATGTGGGTAGTGGTGGGTAGTATGATCAGCTCAGTGGGTAATCGTGGGTAGACCAAGAGCCTACCTGCCACAAAAACAAAAACCACTAGTAATTTAACTCTAAGGTACCAATGGCCACGGTAGATTACTTCCAGCGTAAGCTCGACGACAAGAGACGGTTAACAACTCCGTCAGAACTGCGTGCCGAGTTTGCTAGCGGGGTAGTCGTGACCCGAGGGTTCCAAAAGTATCTGCATCTGTACCCCAAAACGGTATGGGACGAAGAAGTCGAGCCGCTCCTCAAAGGAAACATCCTGGATGAGCAAACTGCCGACCTCAACGTTCAGTTCCGAATGGGTAAAACAGAGGCCGTGATCGACGAAAAACAAGGTCGTATCACGATCGAGCAGCACTTATTGGACTACGCGGGGATCGATAAAGACGTTGTGGCGGTACGCGTCGGAAAGTATTGGCGGCTTATGGCTGGCAGTGCTTGACGAACAACAGAGAAACAGAGCAGGCACCTTAACAATTAGGCAACAGAAGAATAGATAACCAAAACCAAACGACTCGAGGTTAGCTATTCGGCAGTCAACAAGCGGGCATAGGGCAACCGCTTTATAAACCCTCGTTCTTTTGTTCTTTTTAGAACACCTCCCAAAACTCCACCTCACACATAAGTCTCTCAACTTACGGCCATTCACTAAGTAAAAAAACACACGTTTTTGTACAACCCAGTGAATGCCCACAACAAAAACAAAAACACCAAAAAACAAAAAAGTTGGCTGCTGAATAGGTGATCTTGCAAAAACAAACACAAAAACAAAACGTGTATAGTTAGCAGGGATGCACCAAGAATCAGCACACACAGACCAAATACATATTCCAGTACTTCTCAAGCAAACACTTGAGTATCTCAACCCGCAGGTAGGGGATAGCTACCTCGACCTGACTGGAGGCTACGGCGGACATGCCGCAGCTGTACTGGATCGAACCCAAGCACCGACGCGCGCAGTTTTAGTAGACCGCGATCCGGCAGCCGTCCAAACGTTGACGGAGCGATTTGCAAAACAGGGAACGGCCGTCGTGCATGCCGACTTTTTGACTGCCAGCCAAACGCTGGCCGATAAAGCGGCGCAATTTGATCTGATTTTAGCTGATCTGGGCGTTTCATCACCGCACCTTAATCAGGCGAGTCGTGGGTTTTCGATCAAAACCGAGGGACCCCTCGACATGCGTATGGATACGACGCAGGAACTAACCGCAGAGACAGTGCTCAATAGCTTCTCTGAGGAAGAACTTGCGCGGATACTCAAGCGCTATGGAGAGGAGCCGAAAGCTCGGCAGATTGCGTCACTCATTGTGCGTAATCGACCCCTGAAAACAACTGCGGAACTCGCCGCACTAGTTGCCAAAGCCTGGCCGGGGTACAGCAAAGTTCATCCGGCAACGCGGACGTTTCAAGCGTTACGAGTTGCGGTGAATGACGAACTCGACTTGCTCGAAAAAAGCTTGCCGATCTGGCTTGGCCAGCTCTTGGCACCAGGGGGCCGCATCGCCATTATCAGCTTCCACAGCTTGGAAGACCGATTGGTGAAGCAGGCACTGGCAGAATACGGCGGCAACCGCTACGATGCAATATTGACCATTTTGACCAAGCATCCAGTCGTGGCCGACGAACATGAAACCGTTTTTAATCCGCGTGCTCGCAGTGCAAAATTGCGCGCCGCAGCGAAACAAACATAACAAAAAGAAAGGGAACAAGCCCATGCCCGCAATCGAGGTAACTGACTTAAGTCCCAGCCCATACAAAGTCAAGATTCGCCACGGCGAAATCCGCGACCTTAAATAATGGGACGGCTGACGGCGGGGAACACTCCGCTGTCAGCACTAAAAACGAAACAAAAACAAAAAGTATGACATATTCAAGCTCCTTAGCCTTGGGACGCAAGCAATTCGCCGGGCGGAATCAAAACGCTGTAGCGTTCCGAACGCAAGAACGGACACTCGGCCCAATTAGCAACAGTATTATTTTGATCGTTTTAGCCCTGGTACTTGGTATGCTGTATCTGACGCAGGTTACCAAAACAAATGCCTACGGATACAAGATTAACAGTCTAGAGCAGCAACAGGCGCAGTTGGCCGCCGAGCATGCCGACTTGCAGGTGGCCGCGGCTCGTCTCGAAGCTGTGCCGCGCATCCAGAATAGCGACCAAGCCAAGGCGCTGGTGTCGGTGGCTCCGAGCGCCACAGTTAAAGAATAACGGTAGTTTTATGCACCCAGCCGGCTCATTGAGTCCCAGCCAAGCCGTGCGGCGCGTTCGGTGGTGTTTCGTGCTCGTAGCGCTCGTGATGAGCGTTTTTTGGGTTCGGCTGTTTTATTTGCAGGTTATTCGGCACGATTACTATCGCAAGGCGGCGCTGAGCGACCAGTTGAAGGAATACCAGATTCCAGCCATGCGGGGGATTATTGAGGCCCACAGTGGTGACCAATTGGTGCCGATTGTGCTCAATCAAAAGCTGTATACGCTGTTTGCCGATCCGCAATTGGTTCGGGACCCCGACCGAGTGGCCGACAGTCTGACTGCCACATTGGGCGGAAAATCTGATGATTACCTGGCCAAGCTCAAAACCCCCAAGACGCGCTACGTGATCTTGGCCAAACAGTTGCCGCCGGCACAAAAAGACTCGATTATTAAGCACAAATATGCCGGGATCGGCGCGCAGGAGCTATCTTATCGGACGTATCCGAACGGTAGTTTGGCGGCTCAGTTATTGGGATTCGTGAATGCTGACGGCAAAGGTGTCAATGGCATCGAACAGTCGCTGAACAAGCAACTGGCTGGCACGCCGGGCGAGCTCAAAGCAGTAACCGATATCAACGGTGTGCCACTGGCAGCCAACACCGAGAATGTGCAGACGGCGGCTACGCCAGGCGATACGGTCGTTTTGACCATCGATATGGCGATGCAACAGCAGTTGGAGAACATTCTGCAGCAAGGGCTTAAAGATAGTCGCTCGGACTCCGGCAGCGCGCTCATTATGGATCCGAACACCGGCGCTATCAAGGCCATGGCTAATTTTCCAACGTACGATCCAACGCACTATGGCGACGTCAGCGACCCCAGTGTTTTTAACAATGCAGCCGTTAGTTCACCACTGGAAGTGGGATCGATCATGAAACCGTTGACGGCCGCCGCCGCCTTAAACGAGGGTGCCGTGAAAGCCGACAGCTCGTATAATGACCCGGCAGTGTGGAACATCGACGGCTACAAGATTACCAACATCGAAGAAGACGGCCCGGCGGGGCGCCGCAACCTTGGTGACATTTTGAATCTTTCATTGAACACCGGCGCAACCTGGTTGCTGATGCAAATGAGCAAGCCTGGCGGCACGGATATCACTAACAAGGGCCGGGGGGTGTGGTATGACTATATGGCCAATCATTATCGTTTTGGAAAGACGACCGGCATCGAGCAGGGCTACGAAGAGCCGGGCTATATTCCGGACCCCAACAAAGGCTTTGGATTGGATTTGACCTACGCCAACACAACGTTTGGGCAGGGTATGACGGCCACACCGCTCCAGATGGCGGCCGCGTTCTCGGCGGTGATTAACGGTGGTACCTACTACCAGCCGCGGTTGGTCGACCAAACGCTGTCATCAAGCGGCAAAACGACTGTCAAAAAGCCGGTTGTGCTGCAGAGCGGGGTCGTCAAGCCGGAAGTCAGCCAGCAGATTCAGTCCCTGTTGGTGTATGTGATTAGCAACCACTACCTGACGCCGCCGTTCAATCAGACTGCGTACACTGTTGGCGGTAAAACAGGCACCGCGCAGATTGCTAAACAGGGCGGGGGATACATGGATCACGATTTTAACGGTACGTACATTGGCTTTGTGGGTGGTGATCAACCGGCGTACGTTATTGCGGTACGCGTTAATGATCCCAAACTTGGCAAGTATGCCGGATCCGGTGCCGCACAGCCTATTTTTGGCAAGTTGGGCCACATGCTGATCGATAATTTTGGCGTGGCGCCGAAGAGTCAGTGATATAATGATCGTAACATTCATCTAAGGGATACCTATGCACAACAGCTTGTTCATCGCCGTTGATACAGAAACACTTATCCGTATTCTGCTGTTGGGATTTTTGGGTTTTCTGATAAGTATGCTGATTACACCGATTTACACCACGATTGCCTATAACCACAAGTGGTGGAAAAAACCACGGACCACCACAACCACCGGCGAAAAAGCTACCATTCTCATGCAGCTACATGCCAAGAAAAAGCGCGATCCGCTGCCGACCATGGCTGGGCTGGTGTTCGTGTTTGCTGCTGCCATCGTCACACTCTGTTTTAACTTGAGCCGGGCCGAGACGTGGCTGCCTGTGGCGGCGTTTGTTGGCGCCGGCTGTGTGGGCCTGATCGACGATATTATCAACTTGCGTGGCGCCGGCGGCGGCGTGGCCGGGCTGTCGACGCGACTCAAATTGGGGCTCACGACACTGGTAGCCTTGATTGGCGGTTGGTTTTTTTACTTTAAACTTGATGTCAGTGCGATTCATATTCCGCTCACGGATACGCAATGGCACATCGGTTGGTTGATTATTCCGTTATTCGTGTTGGTGGTGGTGGCTACTGCCAACGCTGTTAATATTAGCGATGGCATGGACGGTTTGGCCGGTGGTTTGGCCTCTAGCGCATTTATGGTGTACGCCGTTATCGCCGCTCTTGAGGGGCGCTTTGGTGTCGCCGGTTTTTGCCTGGCGATTGTTGGCGGATTGCTCAGCTATACATGGTTTAATATTGCGCCGGCGCGCTTCATGATGGGCGATGTCGGGTCATTTGCACTCGGTACGGCACTTGGCGTAGTGGCGATGCTGACCGACACAGTGCTTTTACTGCCGATCATCGGGATTGTGTTCGTGGCCGAGGCCGGATCCAGCTTGCTACAAATCGCTTCCAAAAAGTTACGGCACGGCAAAAAGATTTTTAAGATTGCACCGATCCACCATCATTTTGCGGCTAGCGGTTGGCCGGATACTAAGGTTACGATGCGTTTTTGGGTTATCGGGCAGATGGCAGCAGTGCTTGGCTTGATCGCATTTTTACTTGGAAGGTACGTGTAGTCGCCTATGGGTCAGTGGAGTGAGGGTACTCCATGGGCGCGGTAACGCGCCGCAGCTCGCTGCCTGATGCCGAGGCGCAAGGTCTGGCTGGAGCGCGCCGCCACAAGCCCGATTACTGGCTGCTGATACTCAGTGCGCTGTTGCTGGCAATCGGTTTGATCGTGGTGTACGCCATTAGTCCGGCCCTGGCGGTCGAAAAAAACGTCAGCGCCAATTATTTTATTGGACGGCAACTGATGTGGGTGGGCCTTGGGCTGGTAGTTTTTGCGATTACAGCGCGCGTGCCACTTGGTTTTTGGCGCAAAGCCGGCGTACCGTTGCTGGTGGCCGCCGGTATTATCACGCTGTTTGCGCTGGTGCTGCCGGTTAATGCGCAGTATCCAGCTCATCGTTGGATTCGGCTCGGTGGTTTGTCGTTTCAATCGGTAGAATTACTCAAGTTTGCGTTACTGATTTGGCTGGCAGCGTTTTTGACGAAGCGCATCAAGGCAGGGCAGGTGAGCGACGTGCGCCTGACCATCCGGCCGTTGATTATTATAATTGGCGTGGTCGGTGCCATCGTGGCGTTTGTGCAGAGCGACCTGGGGTCGGCGGGCGTCATCGTGGCGATCACTGGAATTATGGCGATGGTGGCCGGCCTGCCGATGAAACGTATTTTGATGATCGGCGCGATCATCGGCATCGGTACCATTTTAGCCATCTCGATTACACCGTATCGCCGGGATCGATTGACTTCATTTTTGCATCCGGAGGCTAACTGTTTAACCAGTGGGTATCAAGCCTGCCAGGCCCTGATTGCTGTTGGATCCGGCGGCATGATCGGATTGGGACTGGGGCGTAGCGTGCAGGCGTTCGGCTATCTGCCAGAGGCCGAGAATGATTCGATTTTTGCGATTTATTCTGAGAAGTTCGGCTTTTTGGGCGTGACCGTGCTGCTTGGGCTACTGGTAGCGTTTTTGGGGCGCATTAAGCGGATTATGGAGCGAGCGCCCGATGATTTTACCCGACTGGTCATTGTCGGTGTCTTTGTCTGGTTTGCGGTACAGTCCTTGATTAACGTTGGGGCAATGATCGGTCTACTGCCGCTCAAGGGCATTACGCTGCCGTTCATCAGCTACGGTGGTACTAGTATTTTGTTTGTGATGGCCGCGGTGGGGTTGGTGTTTCAGGTGTCGCGATATACGTTGTACAGCGTGCCGCGATCAAGTAATGTAAGCGGAGGAGGCAGGGACTATGAAGATCGTAGTGACCGGCGGCGGATCAGGGGGGCATATCACCCCAATCCTGGCAGTCGCGCGTGAGATCAAACAGCTTCGTCCGGAAGCCACCATCGTGTACATTGGCCAGCGAGGTGACAATCTGGGGGATATTCCGGCAGCCGATGCTAATATTGATCGTAGCTTCACAGTGCGTGCAGGGAAGTTGCGGCGCTACCATGGGGAGGGCATCAAGCAACTGCTCGATATAAAAACGATGTTAAAAAATCTACGAGATGCCATGTATGTGTTCGTGGGTTTGTGGCAGAGTTTTTGGCTGCTCGGGAGTCTCAAGCCGACCGTTGTGTTCATTAAGGGTGGGTTTGTGGGTGTGCCTGTGGGCCTCGCAGCGGCGCTCAGAGGCATTCCATACATCACGCACGACTCTGACGCGCTACCAGGGCTCGCCAACCGGATTATAGCCCCATGGGCCCGCATACACGCCGTAGCTTTGCCGAAAGAGATTTACAACTATCCGGCCGCTAAAACGGTGACCGTTGGCGTACCGATCGCACATCACTTTCATCCTCCAGCTGCCCAAGAGATCAACGCGTATAGGACGCAACTCGAACTACAGGATGCCGAGCAGATCTTACTGGTTACCGGCGGCGGCCTGGGTGCGCAGCGCCTGAACGACGCGGTCGGCACTTGTATGACTGAACTACTCACGCGCTATCCTGGTCTGTGGGTGGTGCACATCGCCGGCCGTCCCAACGAGGCTGCGGTACGCCAGGAGTACAAGCAGAACCTGGCACCCAAGGTGCAGCACCGAGTGCACGTCAAAGGCCACGTCACTAATTTATATCAGTACAGCGCAGTCGCCGACGTGGTGCTCACGCGCGCCGGAGCCACGAGCATTGCTGAATTCGCTGCACAGGCCAAGCCCTGTGTCGTGGTACCTAATCCGCAGCTAACCGGCGGTCACCAGCTTAAGAATGCAGCGGTACTGTCCGATCGTAAAGCAATCCGCCTGGTCAGTGAGACGCATCTGCAAGAAGATCACCACGCCTTGATGTCGCCTCTCACCGAGTTGCTTGATCATCCCGACAAAGCCCAGGTCCTGGGGCGGCGGTTACATGATTTGGCTCAGCCGAATGCCGCTCATCTCCTGGCAATGCTATTATTAGAGGCAGCGGAACACGTCGAAGCAAAAACCAACATCCCGCAAGATCAAGATCATGTTCAGCAAGAAAAATCCCACACCTAATCTAGAACGACGTCGGCCAGCTACATCCGCGGGTAGTTCAACGGTATTTTCGTATCACGCCAATCGGTCGACGCAAGCGGGCACGCAGAAGACGAGAGTTAACGAGGCGACACGAGTAGCTGCGACTGCGCGCCACACTAAACGGTTGGCGTGGCTCAAGCGTGGGCCAGCGGTCGTCGGCTCGGTTATATTGGGCCTGTTTGCTGTGTTTAATCTACTGCTGAGTAGCCATCCTAAAGTCGTACCGCTGACAGCGACACCTGGCGCTATTTTTTTGCGGAACAGCCAAGCCTACGCTGCTGCAGCTGACGAAGCTCTAGCCAGTTCAGTATTAAACCGGACAAAGGTGACGATTAATACTGAGCACCTGACGCAAGCACTGCAATCTAAATTTCCGGAGTTGGCCCATGTCACCGTGAGCGTTCCGTTTATTGGCAGTCAACCAACGGTGTATATACAGCCGGCCACACCCGCATTGCTGCTGTCGACCACCGATGGGCAGCTGTTAGTGGTTGATCGCAGCGGCCGCGCGCTGCTGGCGGCTGCCCAAGTGCCGCACATCGATAAACTGGGATTGCCGGTAGTTGCTGATCGCAGCGGCCTGTCGGTTCAGGCGGGGGGCTTTGTCCTGCCAAGCACCAGCGTCTCTTTTATAACGGAGGTAGCAAGGCAGCTCAAGGCGAAAGGGCTGAGCATTACTGCCTTGGATTTGCCAGCCGGGACGAGCGAGCTTGATCTCAAGGTGAGCGGGGTGAGCTACCTCGTGAAATATAATCTGAGGGGTAATGCCAGGGTAGAAGTGGGGGCGTTCCTGGCTGTTAAACAGCAGTTGGAGCGGGAGCACAAAACACCGGGTAGTTATATCGACGTGCGCGTCGAAGATCGAGCGTACTACAGGTAGAAGACAACCACTCTACCCCTCTAGTTCGTTTTTTGTTCAATATGTCTCTGCAGTACTTTGGTGCGGTAAAAAACATACTAAAGTATTGCATTAACCAAATGTCAAATTATCGCTTTAAAAAGGGGCAGGAGGGGGAAGATATAAAAGCCACCAAAATTACGAAAAAGCAAATAATTTCACGACATAGCTGTGGAAAAGTCAAATGTAATAATTTACAACGCGTTGGTGCCGTAGTGTGTGAAATGATCGCCAGACGCTAGGCCTTACAGGTGGAGAGTAAATCTTCGGGCAGTATCAAGCAGACGGTGCCGCGGAGGTGTGTGCCGTCCAATTGATCTTAAAACACATACGAACGCAGGAGTGCTTGCGGATATGTATTGCCGCGGGGTGGCAACTCTCCCCTACGGCAGTGGTACGAGAAGACAGTGCGTCCAGCTTATTTAGAGTCGTAAAATATACATTGTGCGACGTCTTGTTGATGCTGCTTTGCTGCGCTATTGCAACGTGCTGACCTTTCGATTGGCCCCGCTCCACTCCTTTTTTGATTATTAACATGTGCTGCTCTACCTACGTGCGCTGAGTGAGTAAGCCGGCACATAAACCCTTACGCTTTTGCGTTTTAGGAGCTTTTATGTTTTTAATTACCGCAAACGACAGTTTATATTACTTGTTCGCTTTTTGTATGACTTTAATCCCTCGGCTCCCACAGCCGAGCCCGGCAACTACGAGTAGTGGCGTAGGTGGTGTATGCGGCCTGTTTAGCTGCCAGTGCCCTTCTATGTAGATCTGCCTTGGTAGAGTCACGTCGACTCAGTGCATATGTCCATGGCAGCAGTCGTGGATACACAATGCGGGGATCTCTTGACAGAAAGTGGTCGAGATCAAGCATGAACACTCGTCCGTCTCGCTCGGCGTACTGTTTTAGCTTGCTGGCGTCCCAGATGCGGGGCTCGTCTTCGGGCACGTCATGCTCGTGGTGGTCCAGCAGCGCATTGCCGAGCCATTCCAGAAGATCTGGATCACTCCTGTCGGTTATGGGCTTACAGCCGTCCAGCCGTTCCACGACTGTGTATATAACAGTTGAGCCCAGTTGAAACGGAAATGAACGAAAACGCGGTGTAGTGACCCCACGCTCGCGTAGTTGGTCGATGCGTTGTTGAAAGGTATCGATATGTCGTTGCAGGTCCGCCGGGTCGCTGACAAAAAAGTCTTCGCCGACCCTATCGCTCCAGCGCAGGTACAGATCATCTCTACCGGGTATATGCACGATATGATCTGAATTACCTACCGGGCGTAGAGTGTGCGGGTCGTGTCGATCCAACAGACTGTGGAGATCTTCCTGGTTGAATCCAAGGGCGGGAGCAACGTTCGGGGCGACCATATGTGGTATGTTCGCTAGCGAGCGGCGTTACGCGGCTTCGTCGAGCTCGTATGTGGCTTTAGCGACACGCTTGAACTGAGATTTACCTTGGAGGTTCAGGAGGATGGTGGTCTCTTTGACGAAACGGCTCTTGAGGACGCGACGAACGATTTCGTCTCGGTGGAGCGGCTCCCCTGCTTCGCGGAGTACTTCGGTGATGATGTCAGCAACGGTTCCCTTTTCGTAGCCCCACTCTTTGAGGGCGTAGATGCCGCGGCCGATCAGGACAAAGCGTTTGTCTTTGATGAGCTCGTTGTGAATGGCTTGCGTGGTAACATCTTTGCGCTTGAAGTCGGACTGCTTGATAGCTTCGGCAATCTCGTTAAAGTGCATGTGTTTGCCGTTTTCTTTGAGGATGACGTAGATTTTGTCGCGGATGTTTTTGGGGTTGACCATTGGCCACTTGACGAGGCCCCAGCGATTGTTGAGGGTAGCAAGCTTTTTAGAGGTGCTGGCGAGCGCGCTGGCCTGGGCAACGTCAGTGATGCCGGCAGCTTTGGCGGCGTCGCTGATGGTGACTGGCTCGCCGGCCTTGCCAATGGCGGCCACGAGCTTGGCGATGTCGGCCTTCATGATTTCGGTTGTGCGTACACTGAGGACGCCAACGGCCTGATGGAAATTGTCGTCTTCCTCGATAACCGACAGGTTGGGACAGAGCGTCGCAAGGAAAATGATCCGCGACTGGTCCGTCTTGGAATTCTCGGCGGTTACAGCGGCGCTCAAATCGCTGACACGTGCTGCTTCACCCATGCGGTGCAGTTGATCAAGCAGTGCGGCCTCAATATCTTGAATATGGGGCAACTCACCCTGCTCTGCTGCGGTCTTAAAGCGTGCGACAACCGATTTCTCGAGTTGGCGAACGCGCTCACGGGTGATACCCAACAGCTCACCGATCTGCTCCAACGTTTCGCGGCGGTCAAATAAACCGAAACGGCGTGCAACAATTTCGCGTTCCCTATCTCGGTCAACGCTGCTTAGGATATCTTGCACGAACTTTTCGGTATCGAGCACCGGTTTGGGTACGGGAGCAGTATTCATATTATTCCCTACAGTTACGTAGTATTTGATTTAACTATAAAACGATTGGTTTGAAATGTCAACCCCTCTACAGCAATAAAATAATTGTAGCACGTATGGACAAGAACAACCATAATGTGGTGTGCGAATATTCTCACACAATCTGTTGCATGGTGTGCAAGGTCATGAAATAAGTTAATATTTGACGCTATGTTGGGCTGGTTTTAAGCCTTGCGGCGGCGCGGCCAGCGGCTTTTGCCACGGGCAGGAGCTTCGTCGAGTAGCTTTTTACATTCAGCCTCGGTGAGCTTGGCTGGTTCCTTGTCCTTGGGGATTTTGGCGTTCTTTTTGCCGTCGGTGATGTAGGGGCCGTACATGCCGTTTAACACCTGTATGCCGCTGTCGAAGGTTTGGATGTACTTGTCAGCTTCCTTTTTGAGCTTGGCCTTGTAGAGTTTGCGGGCTTCGGCCTCGGTAATGTCGAACGGGCTGGCGGGTTTGATGGACACGAACAGTTTGCCGACCTGAATGTATGGTCCAAAGCGTCCAATATTGGCTTTAATGTCTTGTCCGTCGGTGGTTGTGCCCACGGTGCGCGGCAGCTCAAACATTTTGAGGGCTTGTTCGAGCGTCACCGTGTCCATGGTGGTACCTTCGGGCAGCGGCGCGAAGGCCGGCTTTTCTTCGGCTTCGGTTTCGCCGCGCTGGAGCATCGGGCCGTAGCGGCCAAATCGTGCCAGCACTGGCTTTTTAGTCTTGGGATCGATACCGAGCTCGCGGGCCTGCGAAACTTCGGCGCGCGAGGCTTCCTCTGATTTACCGATCAAAGGATGGAAGTCTTTGTAAAACTTGGCGATCATTTTTTGCCAGGTTTCTTTGCCGTCGGCGACGCGGTCGAAGTCGTTTTCGACGGTGGCGGTAAAATCGTAGTCGACGATGCTTGGGAAATATTTGACCAGGAAGTCGGTGGTTACCTCGCCGACGGGGGTGGCGACTAGTTTGTTGCGGTCAGCACCGGTGATTTCAGTAGTTTCGCCCTCGGTAATTTTTCCTTTTGCAAGTGTGAGGCTCAAGACGGTGCGCTCGACACCCTCCAGATCTTTCTTTTCGACGTATTCGCGGGTTTGGATGGTCGAGATAGTGGGCGCGTAGGTGCTCGGACGGCCGATGCCAAGCTCTTCGAGCTGTTTAACCAGGGTTGCTTCCGAAAAGCGCGCTGGCGGCCGTGTAAAGGTCTGTGTGGCGGTCATAGTGGCCAGGTTAAGCTGCTGACCCACGACAACCGGCGGCAGGAGTGAATCATCCTTGCCACCACCATACACTTTGAGGAACCCGTCGAATTTGAGAATTTCGCCCTTTGCCAGGAGTCTGTCCTCGCGCGTTGAAATGCCGATCGTGATCTCAGTCTTTTCGGTTTCGGCCGGCGCCATTTGGCTGGCGAGGGCTCGCTGCCAGACGAGCTGGTACAGCTTTTGTTGTTGCGGGTCATCGCCGGCTTGCAGTTGGGCGAAGTTGGTAGGTCGGATGGCTTCGTGGGCTTCTTGAGCGCTTTCGTTTTTGGTTTTGTACTGGCGCACTTGGTGGTAACGGTCGCCGTACTCCTTTTTAATGAATTCCTCGGCTGCCTTGATGGCAAATCCGCTCAAGGTGGTGCTGTCGGTACGCATGTACGTAATTTGACCGGACTCGTAGAGCCGTTGCGCTAAGGTCATGGTCTGTTTGACGCTGTAGCCGAGACGGCGGGCGGCTTCCTGCTGGAGGGTGCTGGTGGTAAATGGCGCGCTCGGACTACGGGTTCCCGGCTTTTGGGCAATGTTCTCGATGGTAAAAACGGCTTTGATGCAGTCCTTGAGAAATGTGTGGGCGGTATCTTTTTGGACGATCTTATCAGCGAGCTCGGCTTTGAGCTCATGCTTGTCGGCAGTAAAAATGGCGGTGATTTTGTAAGCGCTGTTGGCTTTAAAATCGCGGATTTCCCGTTCGCGGTCAACAATGATACGCACCGCCACCGATTGCACGCGCCCCGCGCTGAGGCCAGTGCGGACTTTTTTCCAGAGGACGGGGCTTAGTTCGTAGCCCACCAGCCGGTCGAGAACGCGGCGAGCTTGCTGAGCGTCGACCAGCTTGAGGTCCACGGTGCGCGGCGTCTCAATGGCGTGCTCAATGGCCGTTTTGGTGATTTCGTGGAACACAATGCGCTTGGTTTTGAGGGGATCAAGCTTGAGGGCCTGGGTGAGATGCCAGGCGATCGCCTCTCCTTCGCGGTCTTCATCGCTTGCAAGCCAAACTTCAGCGCCTTTGGCGGCGGCGCGCAACTCGCTGACGACCTTCTTTTTGTCGGGGTTGATCTCATAGGTGGGCTCGAAGTTGTGGTCGAGGTCTATATTAAGGCCTTTTTTTGGCAAATCGCGGATATGGCCGAAACTACTTTTGACGGCAAAATCCTTGCCCAAATATTTTTGGATGGTTTTGGCTTTGGCGGGGCTCTCGACGATTACTAGATTTTTGCTCATGCTTATTGCTGTTATGGTATATGTAAGGGCCCATCATACGCAAGTCTTCTCTAAGAATGCAAGTGTATTTAATATTTTCGTCTTAAATGTGCTTGACTTCAGCTTACTGCAGGAGTAAAACGATATATGTTTGTGACCAATGTCACAGAAAATATTAAGTGTTTAGGCAAGACGCTGAAACAAAGCAGCCGCTACCTTAAAGATAAGGGCGCGGTTTTTTAATTTTCGCGTTTTCCTAAAGAAGGAGAAAAATATGGGTGTCTTTACAAATCCTTATGCAGCTCATAGGGATAGGATTGACAATATAATGGGTCGCGTAGAGCTTGTTTTTCAGGGAGACCACCTTAGTTATGAAATTCAAGGGGGCGATCCAGGGGCCGCCGCGCAACTTACGCAACGCTCTGCTTTGGCTGCAGAACAAGCCTCACAGCGGCAAATCGTCGAGGATCAAGCTCGTCGTGTTGGTACGGTGCTGTTGTATAGCTAGGCTAAAGTCTAGAAATAAAATAAAAAGAATGCCTTGGACGCATTCTTTTTATTTATAGTGACCACTGGTTATTGCCCAGCGGCCGGATATTCCCCTGTATTTCGAGCATGGTGAGCGTCTGGTTAAAGAGACGGACGTCGAGTTGGCTGCGTGCGAGTAGCTCGGCGCCGTCGCCAACACCTTCATACAGGAGCGTGAGGAGGATTTGCTCGTGGGGGTTGGTGCTGGTGGGCGCGCGCTTGCCGGCTTCTGGTTCCAAACCGAGGGCGCGCAGGATGTCGTTGGCACACGTTGCTGGCGTGGCGCCGGCCTTGATGAGATTATTGGTGCCCACCGACGTCGGGCTGGTGATGTTCCCCGGCACTGCCAGCACCTCTCTCCCCTGCTCCAGGGCGAATTCGGCGGTGTGGAGGGTGCCGCTTTTTTCGGCGGCCTCGGTGATTAGGACGGCGTCGGCCAGGCCGGAGACAATGCGGTTGCGGGCCACAAAATTACTTTTGTAGGCCTGGGTGCCTGCTGGATACTCGCTGATGAGGGCCCCGCCCTGCTGTAAAATCTGCCGCGCCAGTTGGCGGTGATTGGCGGGGTAGATCAGATCTAACCCGCAAGGCAGCACAGCGATGGCCACACCGCCCTGCTCCAGTGCAGCGCGGTGCGCAATGCTATCGACACCGAGCGCCAAACCGCTTATAATAACAACTCCCACCTTTGCTAAATCTGCAGTAAGTGTTGACGTAACTGTTTTACCGTAGGCAGACACCTTACGACTGCCGACTACTGTTAAAGCGGGCCGGGACAATAGTTCATTAACATCTGAGCCCAAGACAAACAACTGTTTGGGTGGCATGGGGATAGTCCGGAGTTTATCCGGGTAATCGCGATCCTTGAGCGTAAGCATTTTGACTTTCATAATAATTTATGTAAAAAAGTATTGACACAAGTTGGTATTGATGCTAAAATCGCTGGCTGTAACCCTTGATAAGCGGTTACGCACCTTATATCCCCCATTCTAACAATTTGTTAGATTGTTTTAGAACGTGCCACCAGACAGTTGTTACCCTCCACTTTCTAACGGCGCTTGCTGGTGATTTCACCGGCAGACCTGCGTTCTAAAACAAACTAACCCCTTTAACTAGCTGCCCGCGGATTCGTCCGTGACGGTGGCAACCCCTGTGCTTCGGTACAGAGGCCCTCGTGGGCCAGCGTGTCTGATAAGGATGGCAGTCTGACTGCCGGCGCGAAACTTTATGGAGTTTTAGTTTCGACGCTTTCGCTGGGGTGGGTTGAAGGGTACGTACCTTCGGGTTCGTTCGGGGAGATCGCAAGATGTCCCCAAAAATTGGCCGGCGAGCGGTGCCCACCCCCTCTCGTCGGTCATTTTTTATACCCTTTTGCCCGGCAGTACAAGTACTTTATATAAGAAAATTACGAGTCTCAGTCGGCAACTGGCCGTCGCCGTAGATGTACTCGCTTAGGATGGCGTTGACCTCACGAGTGAGCTCGTGGTGGTGTTTTTGCTGTGCCTGGGGGAATTTTTGGAGGACAAAATCAGCGGTGTCGATGTGCTCCGGTTCTTTGGGACCGATGCCGATGCGCACGCGGGCAAAGTCGCCCCCTACGTGCTGAATGATCGATTTAAGGCCGTTGTGCCCGGCGCTGCCGCCGCCCACGCGCAGGCGGATTTGGCCGAATGGGATATCGAGTTCGTCGTGGACGATGATGACTTTGTGCGGATCAATTTTGTAGAACTGCATAACCGCTTGGACCGCCTCGCCACTGAGGTTCATGAAGGTGGTGGGCTTGATGAGTATCACGCGCGTTTCGCCGAGCGTGGCGCTCGTTAGATGGCATTTGAGGTCTTTTTTGGCCAGCCAACGGTCGAAATCGTTGGCTTTGGCAAAGGCATCAAGGCACGCAAAGCCGATGTTGTGGCGAGTGTGGTCGTACTCTGGGCCGAGGTTACCGAGGCCGACGACCAGCGTGGTTTTATTTTGACCCAAAGTGTAGTAGTGTACAGTTTCGCCTGTTTGCGGGCGATTTTGAAAAAGTCCCATACATACAGTATACCTATTTTTTGTGGTAGCGCGACTGCTCGGGGCGGCGGCCGAGTTTGCGCGGCTCTTTGGTGGGGCTGTTGCCGTGTTTGTGGGTTTCGTGCTTCTCTATGAACCAGAATTGGATCGGGGAGCCGATGTAGTCGTAGCGTTCGCGGAATTCACGTTCCATGAAGCGGCGGTAGCTCCAGTGCAGGAATTTCGTGGAGCTCCCAAAGACCTTAAAGGCTGGGATCGGGTTGTCGTCTTCCTGGGTAATGTAATTGAGCTTGGGCGCGCGGTTTTTGAGGCCGGCTGGTGGGTGTTTGTCGACGGTTTCGCGCAGCCAGCGGTTGAGCTCGCTGGTGGTGTGGCGTTGTATGCGGCGTTCGGCGATCTCGGTGGCTAATTCGAACAGCTTGGTGACGTTTTGGCCGGTAATAGCGCTCGTAAAAATGAGCGGCGCCCAGGGCACAAAATCGTAGGTGGCAGCGATTTGGGGCGCGAGGTCGTCACGCGTAAACGAGTCTTTGTCCTTGGCGTCCCACTTGCTAACGACCAGCACGAGCCCCTTGCCCGCTTCTTTGATCATGCCGGCGATTTTTTGGTCAAGTCCGACGTTGAGCTCGTTGGCATCCATTAGGAGGAAACAGACATCGGCCTGCTCGATGGCGCTCAGTGTGCGCAGGACGCTAAAATATTCGATGCCGTGGCCAATTTTGCCAGAGCGGCGGATGCCGGCGGTGTCCATGATTTCGATTTCGCGGCCCCCAAAGCGCACGACGCTGCGGTTGATGTCGCGCGTGGTGCCGGCGCGGTCGGCTACAATCGCCTGTTGTTTTTTGGACAAGGTGTTAAAAAGGGCCGATTTGCCGACGTTGGGGCGGCCGAGCAAGGCAATGTGCAGGCGGTTGTCATCCTCGGTGAGCGTGGCTTTGGGAATCTGGACGACGAGCTCGTCGAGTAGCTCGCGTATGCCGCGGCGCTGTGTGGTGCTGGTCTGGAGCATTGGTTTAATGCCCAGGCGCTCAAAGGCTTGCAGATCATGGCCTCGCGCCTGATCCACTTTATTGATGATCAAGAAAACCGGTTTGCGGCTTTTGAGGGCCATTTTGGCAACGCGGCGATCTTCCTCGGTGATCGGAATGTTGGCCTCCACAACCACCCAAATGACGTCGGCACTGTCGGCGGCCTGCAGGATTTGCTCTTGGATGGTGAATTCAAAGTCATCGGCGGCGTCTTTGATGCCGGCGGTGTCCACCAACCAAAAGTCTTGCCCTTCCCACGAGGCTTTGGCGCTAATACTGTCGCGCGTGGTGCCGGCTTCTTGGGAGACTATGGCCTCGCGCCGGTCTAAAATCGCATTGAATAAGCTAGACTTGCCAACGTTGGCACGCCCAACAATGGCGACGATCGGCGCTTTCGTGGTACTCATTAATCTGTAGTATAGCAAAAAATGGCGAATATTGTAATTGTTCGCGAAAGATTATAGTATATGTAATCAGAAAATAAGGAGGCGCGCCATGGGTTTGCAAAGAGTTGTGTATCGGAGGGGGCCACAAGCTATTGAAGTCCAGCGAGCCAGTAAGTTACCCCCGACTGCGCCTCGGTATGTGCCCGGCGCGCCCGTAGAGGCGTTCGACGAGTTTGGGCTTGCGCCTGAGGACACTGATCTGTGGCTTGGTATAGAATATCCATCGCATCAAGAAGTGGTGGAGCCTGAGACTCACCGTCCTGGTCGCCTGCTCGTGCAGACAGCAGTTGAGGGGCCGCGGTGGCTGCGACCTCTGTACCGAAGAATGGGCCGACATGTAGCCCTCAGGCTCGTAGATTTTCAGGTGGATCCGGAATATCGGGGCCGCGGCATTGGTTCGGCTCTTCTTGATGCGGCGTTGCGAGCGGTGCCTGCTACATCCGTGGTTGACTATGCGGTGCGTGGAAAGAGCGAGTTGCGTGATTGGAGCGAACGCCACGGTATTGGTTATCATCCGTTCCAGGGATCTGGAAATTATCTTACGACGTCGCCAGATGGTTCAAACGAGTCCTATGTGCATTACAGGACCACGGCAGCGGGCCTAGTGGAGGCGCTGCATCATGACCGAACTCGGGCTGAATGGTTAGAAGCTGGCACCGGCCAGACGACCGTAGACGTACGACGAGAGCTCTACCAGTCTAGCGTTGCCGATACTCCCTACTGGATGTAAATGCTACTTGTCTGCCGGTTTGGTTTGGCCGCTGGCCAGTTTATCCAGACGATATGGACCAAACTGGGTGCGATGCAGTTTGAGCACCCGATAATTAAGCGCCGCAAAAGTGCGCCGGATTTGTCGGTTGCGGCCTTCCGACATGGTGACTCGCCATCGCTTTCCGGTCTGATCCAGTGCCGCAAGGTGGAGGCGGCTCATACCATCGGCTAGGGCTATACCCTTGCTGGTGATGCTCATTCTGTCTTGATCGTGAAGGGATTTTTCCAACTCGATTTCGTACGTTTTCTGCTTGCGGTAGCGAGGATGGGTGAGTTCGAGCGCCAATTGGCCGTCGTTGGTCAGCAGGAGCAATCCAGATGAATCTTTGTCCAGGCGGCCAACTGGTTTGAGATCGCGCACGTCGGGCGGCAGAATATCATAAATGGTCTGGGAGCCTTGGCCGTCGCGACTCACCACGTAGCCAGTTGGCTTATGAAACAGAACGGTGCGGGTATGGTGTGGTGCTTCCAGAATCCTGTGGCCCATGCGGACCAGATCGTTGTCGCTGACTGTCTGTCCGGCGCTGGCTGGCTGGTTATTTACGGTTACCTGGCCGGTTGCAATAATGTGGTCGGCTGCGCGTCGTGAGAGTCCCGTACTGAGGGCAATGAATTTATTGATGCGCATGCCAGCATTCTACAGCGAGATGCTTCCTGGGTCGACTGGTTTTCCCTGGGCGTTCGTAGGATTCGGTGAAATAACATGACCCGGCGGATGTGGAAGCATGGCGGCGTTGGGCGCACCGGGCCGCTCTTCCATGCTCGTGATACCCTCTTTAGCTAGCAGTGTATTGAGGTCTGGCGCCGTCTCTCGACTTTCTTGGGGCAGCGGTTGGATGGTCCGTTTGCGGGGTATGCTGATGCCGTCGCCGGTGTCTTGCATACTTGTCACTGGCTGTTGCGGCGGTGCAACTTGTACGGGCGTTGGTACTGGTGCTGTGGGTACTGGACCAGGCACAGAAGGAGCTGGTGGCGCTGGGATTGGTGGTGGCGGAGGCGCAGCTGGTGGAAACACGGGTGTCACAGGTGCTGGCGTCGGTACTGGTGGGCGCGGCGCAGCAACGGGATTTGCTATGAAAGCTGGTGCGGCAGTAGCTGCCGGTGGCGTAAAAACCGGAGCGGCGGATACAGTAGGAACGACAGGCACCGGCGAGATGGGAACGGTCGGCGGCAGTGTCGTCATGCCCGGCGGCGTTGACGCAGCGCCGTGTGGCGCTTGTTCCTGCGCCGTGCCACTCACCAGTTTATTCACAGCATTGGTGACAAGTGTGTCTTCGCTAGTCGGTGGACTTGCGGGTACTGGACCAGGCACAGAAGGAACTGGTGGCGCGACAACTACCACACCAGGAACCGCCGGATTGGGCGGCGCGGTGGGCGCGGATGTTATCGGGGGTATAGGTGCTGTCGCCATGGGAATAGTCGTCGTGGTTGTCCGCGGCACGGCCGAGGAAGTGGGCATTGCTGGTGACGCTGCGCGAGCCAGCGCCGGAGCTGCGGCGGGGTTTGGCAAAGGCTGGAGCGGCGTATTCGGCTGTGATACATCTTGGAGCGTTGGAGACGGATTGCCGAGTCCCAGAAGTTCAGCGGCACTCTTCACAATATCCTCAAGAGTGACTTGTGATTTTACGAGATACCGATCGGCGCCGAGCTTTTCGGCGCGGGTTTTATCTTCGGCCTGGCCAAGCGCAGTGAGCATAATGACTTTGACTTCCTTGAGTCCCGGCGTGTTGCGCAGGATGTCGAGCATTTCGAAGCCGCTGATGCGCGGCATCATGACATCCGAAATGATGAGGTCGGGCGCTTCTTTTTTGGCAACGACGAGTGCTTCTTCGCCGTCTCGGGCGGTGACGATTTCGTAGCCCTCGGCTTGCAGACGCGCTTCGTAAATTTCGCGCAGATTGTTGTCGTCTTCGACCAACAGAATTTTCGCCATTGTCGCTTGTACCCTATCCTATCTTTGAAGCTTATGGTTGTTTGTATTGTACCATGCCTCCATAGGCGCCGCGTGCTAGCTTTTTGGGACGGTAGCCGAAGAAGGTGCACTGTCTGGTTCGACGGTAGTGGCGTTTTGTAACTGTGCGGCTCGCTGGGCACTTAATCGCGGCAGGTTAATGAAAAAGGTGCTGCCCTTGCCGAGCTGGCTCTCGACCCATACCCTGCCCTTGTACAGTTCGATGATTTTGCGGGAAATAAACAGGCCTAACCCGGTGCCGCCGATGGTGCGCGTAGCTGAGTTATCGACGCGGTAAAACTTTTGAAACAGATGTGGAATGTCCTCGGCGGGAATGCCATTGCCGGTGTCCCGAATGTAGAATTGTACGACTTCGGTATTGCCCGTCAAGCCGACAGACACCTTCCCTTGCTCGGTATATTTAACGGCGTTGTCGAAGAGATTGGTGATAACTTCGCGTAAGCGATCAGGGTCGGCCCACACGTAATACAGTGGTTTGACCATCTTGAGCGAGCTGGGGTGCTCCTTTTCCCCGCTGGTGGCGTCGATGGTTTCGCCGGTACCGATGACAAATTCAGCGACCAGATTTTTCTTTTGCGCGCCGAACCGTAGGTCTTCGACGAGCTGTTGCAAGAAAGAGCCCATTTCGATCACTGCCGGATGGTTGCTGAGGCGCCCATCCTCGGCCTTGGCGCTGGTGAGCAAATCCTGAAACAATTGGCCGAGGTGCTGCGTGCTGGAGTGCGCTTTCTCGAGGAAGCTGCGCGCTCGAGCGTCGATGCTGCTGACTTTTTCGTTGAGCGCCAGCGCCAGATATCCTTCAATGGCGGCTACCGGGGTGCGCATCTCGTGCGAGGCAGTGCTGATGAACTCGGCGCGCTGTTGCTCTTCGGCTCGTTCGGTACTGACATCGCGGAGCACAGCCACGGCGCCGGCGATGTGGCTTTTGGTGTTGCTCTCGCCAACGCTAATCGGGGTAATGACCAGCGAAATGACTACTTGCTTGCCTTCCCGGCCGGTCAGTAGCAGCGTTTGGTTGACGCGCGATTTTTTCGTCAGCACGACGTTGAAGGGGTTATCGACTTCGGCAATATCCTCGCCTTTTTCTTTGGTGACTTTAACGACGAGCTGGACGTCGATGCCGGTTGCTTCACTGACCGCCCACTGAGTCATGGAAGCTGCCGCCGGGTTGATGAGCGTAATTTTGCCCTCTGTATTAATAACGATCACGCCGTCAGCGATGGATTGAATGAGAATGGCCGACTGCTCCTGGTTGCTGCGCAGCATGCCCGACAGTTGGTCAACGCGAGCACGTTCGGGGTTGACGAAACTGCGTCGCCACATCCCGTAGGTAAGCGTCACGGCCACGCCACTGCCCACGAGCAACACCCACGACTGCATGCTCACAAGAGTGGGGTCAAAATTGTAATGCAACAGGACATAAATACTCGGCACCAGCAGTGAGCCAACGGCTAACTGCAGTCCGTACATACCAACCAAAAACGAGGTGGCCAGCGAGGCGCCCACGTAGATCCACGCACCATATGAAGGGTCGGTTCGCATAATGCCGTTGAGTATGACCAGCGAAAAAAGCATCGAACAACCCAACAGCGCCACCGCCTCGCCGTAACGACGGACGATCCAATAGGCGCTGAGACTGTAGACAATTTGCGTCAGCGCCAACACGCATCCGGTCAGGTCAAAGCCAAGCGACTGGCCCCACTGCGCAAAGGCCTGGTGCTGTGCCAAAAAGTAGCCGCCGGCCACAAGCACACAAAAACCAAGCATCACCCCGTAAAATAGGCGATACCAACCCTTTGCTACCAAGTGTATTGTTTCGTTCATGGGTTTGGCTGCTTCAAGTATACATCGAGATGCTTATGGTTGCGAACGCTTACCGGTGGGTTGCCGTGCGCTTGCCTGCCCCACTAATGGCCCGCCTGCGGTTGCGTCGAATTGCCTTTTTACCCCTGTTGTGTTACGATTGGTTGGTCGTTTTCGCAGACCGCCTCGGCAGCAGAGTCGAGGAGCGCAGCACGGCCCCTTCGTCTAGTGGTCCAGGACGTCAGGTTCTCATCCTGAAGATCGCGGGTTCGACTCCCGCAGGGGTCACCATAGGAAAATTATTGCCAGCAATGGCTTGGAACAACGGATTCACCCCTGTAAAACGGGGTGAATTTTGATTTCGACCACACAAATCTGCGCAAGCCGGCAAAGTCCAAATGCTAAGCTATGTAGTATGCAAGTAAGCTGTATGGATTTCTACGATCAAGAACACCTTGTCGACGAAGGAGCTGCGGTACGTCGTTTAAGTGTGTATGGAGTACATCTAACCAAGGACAAAGTCTTATTAATCCAAGACCCTCGCTCATTACGGTGGGAATTGCCTGGTGGCGGACGCGACCCTGGGGAAACGCTCCGTCGAGCTCTAGCCCGAGAGATGATGGAAGAAACAGGGCTTACACTGCACGGTAGGCCGAAGCTCCTTACGCAATGGATAGAGCTATATTACGATATACCCACTCAGCAAGCGTGGCGCACGGAGCGGAAATTTTATCTCGTACCAGCTGTCAGTGGTGAGCTGCTCGTTGATGGTAACGGTGACGACAGTGCAATGGCCCGGCTTATACCGCTTAATACGATGTCGTCCCTCAAGATCGCGCCCCGCATCAGGGAGGTCATTGAGCTGACTTGCTATGAGCGTGAGTGCTAGTACTAGAAGAACGTTCCATAGCTTAAAAATGATACGCTACCCTGGGTGTGTATGTCGCATGGGAGTATGAATACTTCTCTGCGGCAGCTCCTGCTCGTACACCATGCCGATAATTTCTCTCCAGCGCATGGCTTCAACTTTCAGCTGGTGTAAACTTTTTTGCACGCGGGTCATTGCTTTCTGCAACTGCATCTGTTGAAAAGTTCGATCCCCCGCAGACACTCAAGTCCTACCAATATTGCACGTGCCGGGAGGAGCGCACCAGGTTTTTTTGGAACCCCTTCACTTTTTCGCCGGCCGGCGACTGCCGGTACATAAGGTTGTCTGATGAGCCGGAGTGCCACAGGCTGCAGGTGTGACCTATCTCGTGAGCTAAGGCAACTTTATCTTCCAGGCCGGGCTGTGCCATGACTACATAATCACCAATAACCGACATCGAGCAGCCAAGCGGCCCTTTTAGGCTGCGCACTACAAACACGGTAACGGGGAATGTACCGGAGATAGGGACTGCGTTCCAGCCCGCCAAGTGTTTGGCGAAGAACTCGCCAGCAACACCAAACTCTTGGCTGGCACCGCATTCGAAATCAAGCACCTCAGGCGGGGCTTCTTCGGTGAGTACCTCTACAAACGTTTTGCTGTAGGGCGTAACTTTTACGTTAAAGCGGTCTTTATATAGTTGTTTTGTCCTTTCGACCGCATCCAAAACTAGTTGCTCGGACGCCACCGGTCCAGCGGGCACAACATCGCCCCCACCCGACGAAGGCGGCGCTGTGAGTATAAACACATGAAGTCTGAGTTTTTTTGGCGGCCACGTCAAGAAGCCAAAGATCAAATCGTATATCCCGAAGGTAAGGCTATTACCTATGGTAATGATTGCTCGCACCACGACCCGTACGACTGCTTTGACCACCCGCCAAACTTTCTTTGCTGCACTTTTAATTTTTGACCAGAGACCCATAGCCCACCCCTTTTTCTTAACGAATATAAAAATTATATCGTGCATGTATGAGCTCAACCTAACTTTATCCAGCATGTGCTACAGTGAAAAGGTAAGATGTTTAGGGGGAGGGTGAGCATAGCAGTATGCGTTTTAGATCAAAAAAGACCGAAGGGTATGTCGTTTACGCGGTTAGCGGCACCAACACCATATCGTTTGCTATTGATGCTGCGGATGCCAACACAAAAGGTTTGCTGGGTTTTGCTATCGAGCGGCACGATCTTAAGAACAACGAGCGGTACTTTATCCGGGGCTTCAAGGTATTTAAGGAGTTTTTGGCTAACCCCGATGAGAATACCGTGGTAAGCACCTACGAAAACCCGGTACAAAGCTTTGTGTGGGACGACTTTACGGGCAATCCAGAAAATACATACCGCTACTACTTCTATCCTTTAAAGGGCAGCCCAAAAAACTTAGACAGAACGGCCCGGCCTATCGAAATTTCTGTAGAAACCGAGCCTCTGTATAGTAAGACCGATAAGCATGATGTCTTTTTTAACAGAGGTGTGGCCAGCAGCCAGGCCTATGCCCGGAAGTTTAGTAATGAGACTCCGGACACGATAGTTGACCCCGAAAAGAAGGCAGCCGTGCTAGACTGGCTGGCGCGCGATCTTAAAAATGCGCTTATTGCCTTCATTGCCCAGGCCAGGAAGGATGACTCCCTGTTCGCTTGTTTTTATGAGTTTCGCTACAAAGAGGTGGTGCTGGCCTTTAAGGCGGCCATCGACCGTGGCGTACAGGTGCACATAATTATCGATGCCAAGAAAAATAAAGAGCAATTTCCGAGGGACGATAACCTCCAGACCATTCAGGCGGCCGGGATTCCTGCCAAACATATTATCCGCCGTGAGGCCAATCAAAATAGTATTCAGCACAATAAATTTATCGTGTGTGTGAAGGGGAAGGCTCAAGTTCCCACCGCGGTCTGGACTGGGTCGACCAATGTGTCAGAGGGTGGTATTTTTGGACAGACCAACGTCGGCCATTGGGTGAGGGACGAGCAAACCGCCAAACAGTTTAAAGAGTACTGGGACATACTGCGCAGCGACCCGGGCGGCGCTCCTGGCGATACTCGGGCTGAAGCACTAGCCAAAAACAAGGCCTTTAAGCAGGCGGTGGTTGCCATTCAGCAGGACATTGCGCCAGATGCATTGGCGACGATACCTCGCAGTATCACACCGATTTTTAGCCCCAGACTAAGCAGTACTATGCTGCAGACGTACGCCGAACTGCTGGACAGCTCGGACGAATATAGCGCCATCACCCTGGCGTTTGGTATTAACGATGTTTTTAAAAGACTACTCGCCGACAACACCGCCAAAGATCAAATTACGTTCATGCTGCTAGAGAAGAAGGACCAGCCGAAGCCCGGACAGAGCAAAAAATTTACGTACCTTACTGCCGGCAATAATGTCTATCAGGCGTTCGGGTCGTATATAAAAGATCCGTTATATCAATGGACCAAAGAGATAAATAATCAATTGCTTCAACTCAACCAGCACGTTCTGTACATCCATTCCAAATTTTTGTTGGTCGACCCTTTTGGCGATGAACCAATCGTGGTGACGGGCTCGGCAAACTTCAGTACCGCCTCCACTACTTCCAATGATGAAAATATGTTGATTATTAAGGGCAACAAGCGCGTAGCCGACATTTATTTCACCGAATTCAACAGGCTTTTTAATCACTATTATTTCCGCTCGGTCTACGAAAGTCATCTCAACCAAGCTGCGGTGACCAAGGACAGTCTTTTTCTTCTGCCCAATGATAGCTGGTTGAGTAAATATAAAGTGGGCTCTTTGCGATATAAGCGTGTTATGATTTTTCGGAAGATTAAGGGCTAGCTCCAAGAACAATATAACCTTATTCATTTGAGCCGATCAAATCCGCTGACCAATTCGCCGTTCAAGCTAATGGGGCTGTATATTTTCAGTCTCATCGCCAACACCCAACTCCCCCAACTCTTATTATGCTTAAAGACCTCGCTAGAGGTCTTTTTTCTTTTGGTATGGTTAAGCCATGCACCCTACCGTACCTAGAGAAAAATGCTCGTAAGCTCGATTTTGTATTTGTATGAATACCTCTTTGAAGTAGCAGGCTCCGCACCGATTCTAAAAGAACTGTCTGTCTACCAGAATGCCGATGGTGGCTTCGGTCATGCGCTTGATGCTGATTTGTGATTACCTGACTCTTCGGTTTTAGCCACCACAACTGCATTGCAGTACTTGTCGCAGATAGACGTAAGCGCAGATAATCCGCTAATAACTAATGCTATGTGATATCCTCTAAAGTCTTACGATGGTGTTAGGAATGGATGGCTCAACATTCGCCAATTTGTTCGATAAGTCGTTACTGCTTGAGAACGCAAAGTTTCTGCAAGCACAAATAGTAGACGGTAGTCACTGGGTACCTGGGCTTGGAGTCAATTTGCAGACGATTGGGCCAAGGCCAAGCTGGAATGGAGCGGAAAGCTCACTGTTGAAAACCTTCAGATCTGAAAGCGTTTGGTTTAGGCTAATTGAGCCCAGCTTTTACGGTAGTTAATATCTCGATTGTTTGTCGATATATCTAGCATTAGGTTTACGCCTTCCATACAGCCTAGGTTGACGCGTTGTATATACGTGACTCCGTCGATTTGAATCGAGTATGGTGTAAAAGGTTTACGGATGAACTTCTTCACTAAGGCCTCGATTTCTTCGGGGGTCATCCCTGTGTCGACATCAAATTGGATGTGTGGCAAATAGTAATCAACCCATTCATCATCAGCCTTGCCTTCGTGCGGGAGGAATTCTAGAAGCGGATTTCTGACCTCGGACAGGTCGCCAACGAATATCCAGTCTGTGTCGTCAATAGAAGGTTCTTGGTAAACCGAGTAGCCTTTGATGCCGGCTGCTTTAGTTATTGCCTTTACCGCATCTTCCTTTGAAGCTGTTTTGTAGCAAAAGCCAACATGATTGATGCCCTTGTAGTTGTTACTGGCCTTTATTGCACCGATAAGTTCTTTAACGGCGGAGCGCGGAGTAACTCCATCAGGCCTTTTGCTTCTGTAGGTGAACAGCGACAAGGTGTCGTCGGCGATTGGAGTGACTAGCCTGTTGCCATCGATACGGATAATCCCGAGTCTCCTAATCGGTCATCCGCCAAAAGTGTATAAATATCTTGTATCTGTTGCATTAATGTCATATCAGCTTCTAGTATAGGCTATTTCTGTGCGGAGGCTGAAGCGCCGCCAAGAATATTTTTTTGAACCTAAAGAATCTTCTCTAAATCTCTGCGACCGTAGAGCAAGCGCCTCACTACCATGGTGTGCTCTATAACGACGTAGAAAATCAAGTAGTTACCTACTAGTATGCTGCGATATGCATATTTCCGCTGACGCATCGTGGGATGTATCGCTGCTTGCAAAGGGTTCTTAAGACGTGTTCTAATTGCCGTTTCTACATCGCCGATGAAAGTCTTTGTGGCAATCTCATTTTTGAGAGCTAGCAACATATAGTTTGTAATTCTGTCTAAATCGTCGTAAAAAAGTGGCGAGTAGCGAAGCACAAAGTCAGCCATTAATTTTTTTCTTTATCTTTGAAAAAACCTCTTCATGCGTCAGCTCTTCTGCATGGTTTTCTGCAAAGCTATCGGCTTCGTCCAAGGAGCGCTCAATATAATCGAGATGTGCCATTTTGCTAAATTTGTCAAAGCTTATAGTTACCATGGAGGCCTTGCCATTGGTGGTAAATATAATGGGTTTATCATTGTCGCGTATTTCTTTTTCGACTTCGGAGAAACGATTCCTCAAATCAGATATCGGTCTAATGTCTAGCATCGGGCGTCTTCCTTTCGTAGTTATCATAATTATGATAACAGCTTTAAAATGCTTGTTCTAGTCGAAAGCGTTAGTAATAGCTTGCCATGGCTAGTAGCGGTCATCCGAGCAAGGACGTTTGCCAACTTGGCGTGTGGCGAGTTCGATCCAGAGGCTGATCAATATCCTTTAGGCGACTATGTCGGTGGAAGGTGCTCTTATGCTATATTGAATATACAAGAAACTAAAATAAAAAAGGAGTTATCATGCCAGATTTAGACCTCAGAGCAGAGCAAAAAGTCATTATTGTAATCGGTGATGCGAGAGGGGACGGCGGTGCCTGGGTAGTGACTCCTCATGGTTTAAAGCGAGTGCCGGATAACAACCCTGAGCTGCATAGGGCTTTCGAAGCCGTGGTGAAGAATTACGCTATTTTGGAAAAAGCGGTACAGGAACAGAAGACGGTTTAGCGCTAGAGTCCTACAGTTCTAGCGTAAGGCGACTATCGACGTGTATCATACGAGTATGTCCAAATCTACAAACCGTATACAGCTTGAGTTGCACGTCGAAGATTTTGAAGCCATAAAGCAGTACTATAACACTCTGGGTTTCTCTGTCGTCTGGGAACGTCCGCCGGAGGGTTTTAAAGGCTATCTTGTGCTCAATAGGGGGGGCAATATCCTGTGCTTTTGGGCTGGGAATCAGCAGGTATATGACCAGCCGTACTTCAAACAATTCCCCAGGGATACGCCACGTGGTTACGGGGTCGAGATAGTGATAATTGTTGACGACATCCACAGCTTTTATGAAGGTGTTAAAGGTATTGCTAACGTTGTGGAGCAGCTCTCCCAACAACCATGGGGATTATGGGATTTTCGTGCTTGCGACCCGGCGGGTTACTACCTGCGGTTTACATCGGATCACGATATTCTCGACCCCGGCAATGCAGTCAAGTAGCAAAAGACAGGCTACACCCCTGATTAATCGCCCTTTTGGTCGAAATTGGTCTTGTACCCCATTTTATGTGCGGCCAAGACCATGAGCCGCCTGTCACCCTCACTGGTGCGTCCCGCGCCTCCGAGCGAACAAACTACATTCCCCTCGTCATCTTTTACCTGTATGCCGCCGTCCCAAGGGGTGAATTGCGGAATAGCACGTTGCTGCAAGAGCATATCGGCTTCGCTCCACGTG